>OGGV01001339.1_pt1 | contig 12078 bp, 18 predicted proteins | sample 1571301 | NCBI WGS metagenome assembly OGGV01 (sample SAMEA2582072, study PRJEB24529) | metagenome | biome: Human gut stool | place: China | collected 2011
GATGATACTGGAATTCTCTTTCTCTTTTTCTGTACATAACGTTACACTTTTCTTGGATTATTCAATACCCAGGTTCACCACACCGGGATTATTCGCACTCTTGTCGGCATCCTGATCCATCAGCTTCGCCCAATCCGCCTCGGAACGCTCCGGAAGATTCACGGAACCGGGAGCGTAATCACCACGGGCCACGGCATCATCGATCGCCTTTTGCTGGATTCCGGTAAACTCTTCGGAAAGCGCCTTGATTTGATCCTCGATAGAGGTTTCCGAAGCCAAGTCCACACGTCCCAGCCAGTTATCCGGAAGACCGACATCCTTCAACTGCTTACGGACTGTTTCTTTCTTAGCCTCGTTTGCCGAGTTGGTAATGGAATCGCCCACCTTCTTAGCCATATCATCGACGCTCTTCCTCATACTTTCCAGATAAGCTTTCAGTTCCGGGCTAAGATCCTTCAACAGCTCTTCTTCCGTTTTCTTGTTCTTATCCGGATCTTCTACCGGTTTACCATCCTTCAACCCATGCTTGGCTTCATAAGCGGCGACAGCGGCCGTTTCAGCCGTAGTCTTAGCTTCATTCTCCGCTTCTTGGATTGCCGGAAGAATATTATCCTTGAACAGGTCCACGAAAGCCTCCATCCCCTCGGCTTTCTCAATCTTGAACGTCTTTTGAATACGTTCCGCATACTTCTCCGGCACGCCTTTTGTCTTACATGCCGCCTTGATTAAATCTAAAATTGTCATAAGCGTTTTCTGTTTAAAATATAAGGGAGAGAAAGAAAATTCCGGGTATAAAAAAAGCCCACCGGACAACCGGCAGGCTTCATTTCAATTATTCCTATAAGAATCTATCTTGTCAAATCATGTGATTGGATCTAAGCCATTGTTTGCCAGAAGGCGTAAGGCAATAGATCAAAAATGCGGCACAAGGTATGCCTATCACGGCGAATCCAATTATAGCTCCCATTACTTATCCTCCTTTTTCTTATTCGTTAATACCAATCCTGCTATTAAGGCTAAAATAGAAGACGTAAAGCCTAGGCCATAAATCAGCCACTTATTATCTTCCATATCCTTGAATAAAGACGCTACCACTACACCTGTAAAGATATATTTCGAGACATCAATCAAATAGTTTCCTAATTTCTCTTTCCACATAACGCAAAAATAGCACAACAAGATGAAAACGCAAAGGTATTTCTATTTTTTCTTGTGGGATTCAGAATTAGTGCTCATCTTTGTGGTGCGTTACATACATCGAGGTAGATATGCTACCAAATTTAATTACTACGGATATTTTATATTCGTAGGTTTAGCATATATAACGGTTTCATACCCCCGTGTGAAGGTTTAATGACCCCACTGCCTCGATGGTGTAACGCAACGGGAAAGGTGAGACCGTTTTTATTTTCTATCAAAACAAACATTCTAAAAAAGATATGCGTAATCCATCGAAGAATTGTTTGTCGGGAAATAATAGTACCCAACAACCAACGGCCCAACCCTCCGAAATGGGTAAATACTCCACTCCAGAACTGCAAGCCGCGTTCAATTCCGGTCGAGAGATAGGAAGAACCGAAGGAATGCTATATTACATCAAACATGCTTCCGAAAATATGCAAAAGGAAGCTGAGAAGCTAAGTGCAAAATTACAAATGCAAAGAGCGAAAGTATAGAAGGTGTCATCAACTGCCACAGGAAAAAGTTTTTCTGATTTATATATTATCTCAGAAAGACGTTACGTGGCAGTTACGTCAGTAGGAAATTTAGAGGGCATCGGGTGTATTCTGTAAACTGCCACTTTACTACAGAATCCCCGTTGCCCTCATTTTCTTTAATGAAGCAACCATTCAGCGAACTCCTCATGATCCATCATAATCGGTGTAGCCACACATATACAGTGCGGATGCCATCCGGTAAACTTGAAATCTTTCGAATATTGCCCCGCCTTTGCATCACACACAGGACACGGCCCGTGATTCGTCGGCGAACGCTCCACCTCTATACCAGTCACAAAATCCATATTCTGCCAACGCTCGTAGTCGGCAGTACGAAACGCTTTATTTGTTTCCGTCGCAGCCAAGCGAAGAGCATTTTTATAAGACGAGCGATAAACACCCTGCCCCGGATGATAATCTTTCATCGGCTGGGATGGGACCAATTTGCCATTCGCGTCCCTTACACGGCGGAAACGACGGTTGGGTTCGTTTAGTAATTGCCGTATATCTTGGCTGATCAACGCTGCCGGACGACCAGAGGACAGACCCGAAGAAAGATAATATTCCAGATTATCCATAGTTCCATCCGTTATATCCCAGACACGGGAGGATATAGTTTTGCCAAATTCATCTTTACGCTTCAACAGGGTATTCAGCGCATCGGCATTTCGGGAAAACAACTTTTCCCTTAGCGTAGTGGATATAGCCATATCCTTGATATAAGCTGTTACAAGCTCATCAGCTTTCTTATTCCCCCAATTCCATACATCGGTCGCCGTATTGGATATATTGCTGACTAACTGACTATGCAAATCATCCAACAGCCGTTCGATTTGCTTCTCTATGGTAGCATTACCTATCCACACCCGGTCGCCACCATGATCCGACCATTTAGCCAGAAGAGGTCCTACCCTACGGACAAACTCGTCAAACGAATACTTTATGCTACCTTGTTGCCGGAACAGACATTGCAGGAATTGTCGCTCATGAAATGATAGTTCTTTCATTCTCCATATCCCATTGTTAAGCCGATCATATTATTGCGTTGCGCTGCTGTATCTTCCTCTTCCTCCATCAGCTTCATTTCTTCGTCCAAGTCTTCTGTTAGCGGAGAATGAGCCGTAACCGTGCGCTGAGCGTTAATCGGTTTGCCTCCATTGGCAATAGATAGGGTTTGCAGGGATTCAGCCAAATCTTCCGGCAAAATGGAACCAAATTCCACATCGATCAGGTTGTTCACCAATTGAGGACGGTACTTGATGTTGGTAATATTGCATATCCCAGCCAACACGACCGACACGCAACGCTGAACCACCGGACCGAACGTTTCCATGTTCTCACTCGCCTTGATAGTTGCATCCATCAGCATGAATTTACGAGCGACACCGGACAGGTTGCCAATGCCTTTCAAGTTATCAAAAGAAAGATCCGGCGTAGATGTACCAGCAAATTGTTCGTTTTTCGTTTCTTCCAATTCTTTATCTACAGATGGCTGGGAGCCAGTCCATGTCAAATAATCGGCATCGCCATGATATTCCTTGCCGGATACTTCATCGACCTTAATGGGGAAATTAAGGTCTTTCCCGGTTGTTTCCTTAGAAGGTAAATCGGAATCGCCATACGTTTTCAAGATTGGTTCCGCAAAGTAGTCGTTAGTGTCGGCCATACGGGATAAACGCATTTCCCGCGCATCCATGATACCGGCAACCTCGTCCCATTCCGGTTGAAAAACATCTGCATACACGACCGGAATCTTTCCGAATAGATTGGGAACCTCTTTTATTACCCAGCCACCCATCTCATCGGTAGCTATTATAATCTTATCGGCTGTCCAAATAGTACAACTATTCCGGAGCATGCCGTTAGAATTTATCTGGTAACGATGAATAAAAGCATCCAAATCGTCGTTATCATCAAAATGAGGATAAAACTCAGAAAAGGTATTTGCATTACGAGGAACAGAAAGCGTCTTAACCTTCAATTCCGTAATCAATTTGCCGTCTAATCCTTTGGAAGTATACGGATAGAATACAAGAGCAGCCTTACTTTCAGAAAGCACCTTACGGGCGAACGACTTCAAGACGGATTGCATTTTCAATCGGCGTTCCCATACACGTTTGAACTCTTGGAAACCATCGTTCTGATCTGTTCCCGTAATCGTCATTTGCCCGCCAAACAAGAAGGCGACAGAGGTACGCACCTCCTTTTTCGGGAAGTTGGTAACGATACGTGCCACATCGACAATCTTGTCTTCCAACCGCAACGGTTCCCCATTCTTATCCTTCAATGTCTCCGAATAAACCGCCAGTCGTTTCGGTTCACGCCAGCCGACAGAGGTTTTACGTCGCCGGCGCTCACCGTGGTATTCTCTGTAATATTCTCTTGGTTCCCGGTATTCAATCGTATCGACACATAACGTACTGACTACCTGTCCGAAGTCTTCATTCGCAAGGATTTCGCTTATACTTGGCATAATTGTTTTATGCTAAAATATAAGCAATTACCTTTTTATTTCGTTTTTCTATTTAGTAAAATATTCTCATTAAAGTTCAAATCTTCATGTGTAAAATCAAAATAAATATTTTGAAGTTGATGTAATGTATTTACTTCAATATGACCCAAATCAGATGAAAATATAACTAATTCACCATTTCTATACACTTTAATGCTCTCAAGTCTATTAATATCAGCATCAAGTTTAATATCAGACAATTCTATAAAATCGAGAAACTGTTCATCCAGTAAGATTGGCTCATATAATTCATTAATACCATATAATGCATTTATAAGATCCATTGCTGTTTCAAGTTTGAAATATTCACCTTCTTTTTTTATCCAGTTACCTATTCTTAATTCTCTTCTATCCATAATATTAAAAATTCAAAAGAGCAAATATATTCGTTTTATCTTGATTTTGAAACTTTTCGTACCCGGCTATTTTTGCACAACCCGATAAACTCTACATTCTCGGCTAAGATAGTCATGCCGTCAGGCGCATCGTCATGCTTGTTTCCACCCTCTTTTTTATAGCTGGTCAAAGCTTTCATAAACCGGTCGTAATCCGAACCTTTCTTATACTCGCTTTCTTCCAAGAAATAACAATGCTTCTTGATCCAACCAGACTTCAACAAGATACGTGTATCCTTATTGGCCGTTGTAGGTTTCGCTTGAATGATACATTTCTCGTTCTTTGCCTTTACCGCCTTACGGACATTGAGAGCGAATATGCGACCACCGTTGTTACTCTCGATACGCATATTGTCGCAACGAGTATCAAGGATCAAGGAAACCAACTTCGGTTCGGTGATCTCGACATTATCTTTCGTAAACAGCACATCGGTAATGAAATACTTCGTACCGAATACCTTGGCAATCGGAGCACAGAAATCATCGTCTCCCTCATCGGCCACATCGGTAGCTCCGATAACACCGTCCGGTTGCTTGCCCTCAATATCAGCCAATTTAAATCGGTTAAGCTCCGATTTCGGGAACAACAACCCGATTGCCTCGATTGGATCTTGCATATACTCGGCACACCAGATGGAATCGTCCGTTTCCTCTCGTAGTTCATGGTAATACTCTGTAGTATGTACCTCCTCACAAAAAGAACGGTCGTTCTCATCCAAGGCGGCGATACGAATGATCTCGTCATACTTTCCCATCTCCTCCATACGGCCGAGCACGTCAGTGGCAGACCAGCGGGTACCGATATCGATTGAGCAACAATTCCCTTCGATACGGGAATCATGTGTTCCCTGCTTCCATGACCAGACCTTTTCGTTATTGGTGTCAGATAGTGCATCTTCTAAACTCTTATACAAGTCGTCCGTCATAGCCAACATAGAAGCACCGAAGCCGATCACCGTACCGCCTACACCAGCCCCGAAGTAACTCACCTGCCGGGCAGCTTCCAAGCTCCAGCCATGCACGTTCTGTTTATCACCACGCAATTGTATATCTGGGAAGATTTCCTTAAACCGGGAAGAACGGACGATGTCGCGCGTGTCGTAAGACAGCTTGTTATACAGCGTATCGGAACAGCAGTTGCGCATGACCGACTCTTCCGGGAAGTGGCCAAGCATCCACGAAATGAACAAGGATGATATATAAGACTTCCCGGCACGTGGCGGCATGGAGACGGCCAGCCGGCGGATCACACCCGACAGATACGATTCGTACACCCGGGTGAAAGCATCTGCCACCTTCTTTAAGAACAGACGCTTAGCAAAGAACTTAGGGTCATGATATAAACAATAGGCCCAGAAATCATTCCGAGCCTCCCGTTTGCGCAATATGGTCGCCGCCTTTGCCTGCCTAATCAATATTTCTCTCTTACTCTTTTTCGCCACGGATAATTGCTGCTAGTTCTTCATCCGACATCGATTCCAATTCATCCCCCAGCTTAACAAGGTTCTCGACCTCTTTCTTATCACGCCACTTAGCCGGCTGCCGGTTCTTCAACCAAAAAATAGCGGCTGTCGTATCCGGAGGATAATGCTCGATATACTCTACTTTATCCGTAATCCGGCCCTCATTGGTAGCGAACTTCGTAGCCTTGGCATCGTAGCCAATCGCACGGCTGTAAAGTCTCGAAGCGACATTCGCATCCGCCACAGCCTTTCCCTTTTTTAAGGACTCAAGAAATTGAGGAAACTTCTTTTTCCAGCTGTTCAACGTTTGTTCTGAGACAGAGAAGAACTCAGCGATCTCTTTATCCGTTGCACCTAACAGACAAAGTTTTAGAGCCTGTTCCGCATACTCTTCTCTATATTCAGATTTACGCCCCCTACTTTTCTTTTTTACTTCATTCTTCTCTGTCATAATTAACCAAAACTAACGAATCGGGACAATTCTGCCCTCAATTCAGGTAAACTTCCATTATCAAAATAGAAAGAAGAACGCATTTTACCTTCTTTCTTTACACCACGCATCGACTTACACAAGTGTTCCCCTTCCAATACGATACCCATCGCCAAAGGTGGATATTCCGAACCTAACGCTTCTTGGATCATCACAATAATATCCTTTGCCAATCGCTCTTGTACCTGTAACCGTGCCGCACAATAATCAACGACACGACCAACTTTCGATATGCCTAGTATCTTACCTTTCGGATTGGGGATATAAGCAAACCAATACTTCCCAAAGAAAGGCATCATATGATGTTCACACATTGAATAAAATCCACCTGAATCTGCGATAACACTATCACAAGAAAGGCCATCCACGCCATTTGGGAAGACCGTTATTTTAGGCACTTGTGACAGATCATATCCACGAAAAATCTCTCTCCACATTCTTATGATACGATCCGGCGTTCCCTTCAAGCCCTCCCGACAAGGATCCTCGCCTATAAAAGAAAGGATCGTTCTTATCGCACATTCAATATCTTGTGTGTTTGTAAGCTTAACTTCCATTTCGGATGCTCTTTAATATAGTTAATAACTTCCTTCGTATTCCGGCCGGAACAAGGCTGCAAATAATATACTCCCGCTGAATATTTATCATATTGCGACATATCCTGCCCGGTATAGACTACCTTCAGTTCATTCGGGTTGATCACGACTGTTTTACCGCCCTCTTTTGGGGAACACGTAATCCAGTCTATATTTACAGGTGGAACCAAAGTTCCATTTGTCTCAATCTGAACAAATCGGCCAGTGGCCTTGATCTTATCAACCAAATCATATGTAACCTGCATACAAGGCTCTCCGCCTGTCAATACGACATGCAAAGCCGGATAACGCCTTATTTCCGCAATAATCTCATCATCACTTAACATCTTGCCTTCTTTGTGTTCCGTATCACAGAACGGACACCTCAAGTTACATCCAGAGAAGCGAACAAAAACAGCTGGCGTACCAGTAAAGTAGCCTTCACCTTGAATGCTGTAAAAAATCTCATTTATCTTCTTCATACCACGCTATATTATTCTCTGATTCCTGAACCATCACCTTAAAACATTGAGGTATCTGGTCACAGATCCACTTCGCTATATTTTCCGCTGTCGGATTAAACGATAATACCTCATTCAAGTTCTTATGATCTAGTTTCTCCTGGATCATTCGCTTGACATGGGCAAAGTCGACAACCATACCATCTGGATTCAACTGTTTAGACCTGCACCAAACGATTACGATCCAGTTATGCCCATGCAAGTTCTCACACTTACTCGCATAAGAGAGACTCAGACGATGAGACGCCGATATCTCTAGACGCTTCCTTACTGTATACATACGATTTTTATCGATAAAGAGTTAATACCTGTCTTATCTCTTCCTCCTCCCGTTTCCGGCCATACTCGCCAGATTCGATCAAAGGAAGTATTTCATGTTTTATATAAGATATATTCCAGCCGATTACATCCATGGAAAACGGATATCCATTCAACGCAAAAGCAATAAATTTACGGAAGCACGGTTTACAGTTCCAACATTCGTGCCCATCAACAGGAGCATAACAACTGAACGATGAACTAAACGCTTCACTAATATTACCTCCTTGAGCTATATATTGCTTCAACAACTCAGTCTTGGTATATGCTTTATAGTCCAAGTTTATCTTGATCGTTCGTTTCTCGGTCCAATGTTGTTTTTGGTAGAGATAGCCGAGTAAGTCCTCATACAACTCGGCAAATACAGGCGATTTATCAAGAACACGGTCACCGGCTGTCGCTCCCAAACAGATTTCATCGCCATAGTTCGTCGCAATACCGATCAAATACATATTCCTTAGAGGGATAATCTTATCTTCACGTTCCCACTTTGATAAATCCAATCTCTCAATGATGGTATCATCCGGAAGACGCTTCATTTCCTCTTTTGAATAACGGGTATTCATATCGACATAAAGCCTTATATCCGGTTTCCAGAGTTTGTCTATCAACCAACTATCCATACCTCCTGAATACAGAAGGACTTTCTTGTTATAAGTATCGTTCCGCATACCTTTGAAATTTTATCCACTCATTAAAATTGTGTCTATTCGATAAATCATGATTCTTAGCCCTCATCCCTTGGGGAGGATTACGATATATCATTTGCTTGCCATTGAAGAAATAAATCTGCCCAAATCTGGAACCGGACAACCAAGTCGTACTATCAACGCTATCAAACTTCAAAAAAGGAAGAAATATCGTATCTGTAAATCCAAGCCCATGAATACGGGTACCGACAGAGTGAGCTTGATCGATAAACCATTTTAATATCATGGGATTACCTCTTATCCGCCTACCCTCTTCCATCGCAGAGGTCGTACCGATCGCAACATAGGGATAATCTTCACACATCCGAATAAAATAATCCTTCCCCCGGCTTGCATGCCAAACAGGAATAGGCCGCCGCCCTGTACGATCTTCCAAATATTTACGGTAATACTCGACCTTCTCCAGCCCTACAACAACATCTATATCCAGCTCAAAGAAGCGTTGAATGTTATTTTTCAGAACAAAGTCAGCATATTTCTTGACATAGCCATCCCAATCAAAACTGTTATTCTTTCCGGAAAAGGCTGAAAACGCACCGCTATCAAGAATATGTTTCTCTTGACAGACATAACCACCATAATGTCCCGATTTATGCTCCCAAAAAGAACTTAAGAGATAGATATCTTTCGTGTCAAGGTTCCATCGTTTGGCACAAGGTTTATAACCGGCAAGATATAAGATCATAGCTCTATTTCCTTTCCGCAATGAGGGCAAACCATCGTCTTTCTCTTATTCTCTACTTTATCTGCTCCCTCAACAAAACGATCCACATCCGTCGGCATATCATCAAATGGAAGCTCCAACTCCCAATCACCAAGTTCGTCAATACTGAAATCTTCAACTACGGCTGCAAAATCGAACATAGAAGTGTCCGATGTATGGTTATCAGCCAAAGCCAAAAGCTTTCTTTTTTCATCTTCTGTAGACAAATCCGTTCTCCTGATCGCTATCAGTTCATTCCCGTCAGACTCTACAACCCGAACCTTTAACCCAAGTTCCAAAGCCTGCTCATAAACGCCATTTCCGGCAATAATAACATCGTTCTTATCCAATAGAATAGAACGACCCGTTCCGCAGTCCTCCAGGCTCTTTTTAATAAGCCGTTTATTCTTATCTGTGTGGATGCGATAATTCCGAGGGTCATACTTCAATTCTGTCATAACTTTTATTCTAAAATATAACAGGGGTAATCAATTAACACAAATACAGTTGCAATTCCCGGATAGCCTGTTCCACGCTCCGAACAATCACATACTTACTACCTGCCATTTCAACTTGGCGTTGGTATTCTTTTTGATCGGGAGATTGTTTTCCCGTCGATGTCTTGAACTCCAAACAAAGGGAAGCATACCCCTTTTTCGGTATCTGAAGGATCACATCAGCTACACCTCGTTTAACGCCTTGGCGCTTCATATTAGCCGCTTCTATTTTATGCCGGCTACCACCGTTCGGGACTGCAAAAAGGAGCCGATCCGGTAGGTTCGGGAAGAATAAAGGAACCTTATTGAAAAACTCCGACTGAATCCGAGCTTCTTCGTTGTCATGATGCTGTTTTGATTTAGGAGGGATCTTTTTATCAGAATAGCAGTTATAACAGATATGGCCTTCTTCTGTTTTGATCACAGAAACCGTTTCTCGGCCACAGGCTATACATTTTTGCGTTTTCATATCTTAGTTTCATATAAGATATAAAGGGCATGAAGAAAGTCCTCAAGATCACCAAGGACTTTTTTACGAGATTTGAGCTATTTACCCCTTCAATTATTATATATTTGTATTCTATTAATATTAAATCATTTCTTATGAAAGCAAAATATTTACTTGCAATTTTCATTATTGCTATGGGACTTAGTTTCTCATCTTGTGCAACACATGTTCATGTGAAATCCAAACCAAACAAGGTTAAGACTATTCCACCAGGACAAGCTAAAAAGATCACAGGTGAAAAATCCGCTAAGCGACACGCCCCAGGACATAACAAATAATCTTTTGTGGAGCTATCTGTTGTTTTTAGATAGCTCCTTTCTTTTTAGTTATTAGTTAATCCGATTGCCTAATTTCAAAATAAAAACTTTATAATCTGGCGCACCCCATTCCGAACGACCTTTGCCAATAGAAATGCTATTCAATTTGAATAACATAGTTCGTTTTGTATATCCGTAACGAAAACGAACAGCATCATAAAGCAAGGCTTACAACAATATTTACACTTTTCGGGAATATAGATTCTGCAATCCGTGTTTTTATCATAGCAAACATAAAATCTTTTAGCCCAATAGCTATTATGTTCTCGATACTCCTCTTTTTTCTCACCGGATTCTATCATATCATACCATATAGCCTTTAATGGTAAATCAAGTATATTCATTTCTTTTTAATTTTTAATCAATTATCAAAATCTCTCTATACGAGATGTATATCTCCTGTGATACCGTATTTTCATCATGACACCAACACAACTTTACGCATTTCCATATCTCAGCTATTTTTATTATTGAAATATTCCTAACTCTTTTTTCATTCTATTTTCAGCCAACCGCACATAGTCTTTGTTTATCTCAAATCCTATATAATTGCGGTTCAATTTCCGGGAAACGATTGCCGTTGTACCGGAACCCATAAAAGGGTCAAGAACAACGCCATCTTCCGGGCATCCTGCTTTTATACAGTCAACAATGAGAGCTGGGGGAAACACTGCAAAATGAGCATCATGGAAGGCCGATGTACTCACTACCCAGACAGAACGTTTATTTGCTTTGTCCGTATATTCATACTCACGATTCGTACTGGCTCGATACATGGGGTCATCTTCCGTCATATCAGAAAAATTTCTTTTGCGGCCACCAATAACGGCTTTCATATTTCCGTTAGCTTTCAGAGTACGAGAGGATCCTACCTGGTTATCGACATCTTGCCTTATTCTACGCATTGTAGACTCTCTTGCCGGAACTTTTATCGCATCTGCATCAAAGTAGTACAACCGGGATTTACTCAATAGGAAGATATATTCGTGAGATTTAGTACAACGGTCCCTAACACTCTCCGGCATCGGATTAGGTTTGCTCCAAATAATATCTTGACGCAAATACCAACCATCAGCCCTAAGAGCAAAGGCCAGCATCCAAGGAATACCTATCAAATCTTTAGGTTTGCAGTTTGTGCATTGTTTTACCAACGTTGCCTTACCAAGTGTCCCCCGGTTCGTACCTTGCTTATAATTCATTGCATTGTCCGGAAACTGTGCAGCACCTTTCATGGAACCGGCATAGCTATCACCAATATTCACCCACAGAGTACCATCATTCGTTAACACCCGCCGAACTTCCCGGAACACTTCAACCAACTTCCCAATATATTCTTCCGGTGTAGCTTCAA
>OGGV01001348.1_pt1 | contig 11992 bp, 15 predicted proteins | sample 1571301 | NCBI WGS metagenome assembly OGGV01 (sample SAMEA2582072, study PRJEB24529) | metagenome | biome: Human gut stool | place: China | collected 2011
AGGTCTGCCTCGCCAAGACTCTAGGTGCAGACGTAGTTCTGCCTTCTCGTAATAAGAATAGGTATAATCTCTTGAAAAAGTTTTTATTTTTTCGTTTTCAGTTATCTCCCACAATATAGTTACTTTTGGTAGTGGTCTATTAAAAGATTGATGTTTGCCAGTAAAAATAACACCTATACATACAGCGTTATGTATTCCTTGTGATAAACTGCTCATAGTAAGTATTCCCCTTATATTTAGTATATTGACTAAATTATACAATACTTACTGCATTGTTGTCAAGCTCTTTAAAAAGCAGTATCACCCTCATATAGATCATTCTCAGAGCTGTCATCAACGATAACATTTCCGTCAATGTCAAACTCAACGCATTCGTCATGATTGTTGTCCCAAATTAAAACAATGGCGTCTTTAAATTCGGAAAGTGTTACTTCACTAATATATATATCATGAATTATATTTTTAAGTGCTTGCTCCTGCGTCATACCAAAACGTTTCGCAATGCACTCAAGCTTCTCTTTGTATGATAAGCCGTCATTTATAATTTCAATTTCTTTTTGCATTTTAAAACCTCCACGTCAACTAAAATGGCACATCTTGACTAGGATCGCACTCGCTAAATCTGCAATCACAATTATGTATTAAATCTAAGGCGTCTTTTAAGCTAAAGCCCAAAGAACTTGCCTCACTGTTGTATACTTCTTCAACTATCGTTTTAAGTGCTTGCTCCTGCGTCATACCAAAACGTTTTGCAATGCACTCAAGCTCCTCATTGTATGACAAACCGTCTTTAATTATTTCAATATCTTTTTGCATTTTCTCACTCCTGTTCTTTTAACCTTATATCCACATATTTTCTAACATAAACCGAATTTCTGTTAGGATAGTCATCACTCTCCATCAAAAAGTGATAGCCGTCCTTTTTCAGCTGTTCGGAAAATTTCTTGACCTCATCGGGTAAACCCTGTATTCTTAGTTTTATCATATTTTATACCTCCTCGTTTTCTTATATTTTGCAAAAGACTAATAACACTATAGCAGTAACAGCACACCCTATTATATATGTATTGCGTAACATCTCAATTTGGCTGAAACAGCTATCGCCATGATCAGAAAGTTTATGAAAGGATTTTTTTATGTAATTTACATTTGCAAGTATTATCAGTGCTTTAACAAAGAACCAAGAAATGAATATTTTAATTTGCATTTCCGAGTTTGTTTCAAACGCTACCCTGATACCAGTGATAATGCCTGCAAATACAAACAGCGAAAGCATTAATAGCTTGAAATTTACAAATTCATAGTTGTGCTTCATAAATACCTCTTGACCGATTTGTCTATAACATTTATACGTCCTGCCTCCCAGCCCCTGCCCTGTTGCAGGGGCTTTCTTCCTTTAGATAAGATAAATTGATCCCCTTTTTACTGCCTTTTCAGACAATATCAATTATCTTTTTCTCTTAGTGACTTGCTTTGAGTCGGCAACAAGATAGCCGTATGGCACTGTTGAGCCGTCCTCTGTTATTGTGTATGTGCCTATTATTGCAACTTAGCATATTTTGTGATATAATTCTAATGTAGCTATTTTTTATGCTTGCGTTTGTGCTTAAAAATTATAAGACTTACAAAATTGTACAAATAAAAAGCTAATAAAATATAATATAATATTTTCATTTTTTACTCCTGAAATGAGGTTTAGTTATTGATAAAAAACGTTATTTCCGTTATTACTTTTGTCACAAGTGGTGTGTGTTTTATTGATTTGGTGCGTAACAAAAAACAATATCGTTCATTGGCATATTTAATTTTGATTGTGTTGATATTTTTGTTTATTCGACCAATACTTGTAATATCAAATAACTATTATGAACATTTATGCAACATACTTGCTATCGTACAATTACCGCTGTTAATATATGGTTGGATGTTAGGGTTTGAACCATTGTGGCATAATGATCATCACAAAGAAGAAAACAATAAGCACTGGGTAAGTATACTCCTTTTTTGTTTATTGTTGCTTTTTAATTGTTTAGTTGCTTTGGGTTGTCATATATTTCATAACCAGTTAGAACAATTTTTTATAGTTATTAATGCAGGCAATGAACAGTTTGGTAATATAAATGACAGATTTATGGAAAAACTTAGCCTGATGATTACGGATAATCATTTGTATTCATTTTTAAAGCAAAACAGTTTGCTTGTAGTTGTAAATATTTATCGGTTATTGCCATTAGTACTTTTGTGTGTAAGTGCTAACAATATACGTTTATTTCTCGTTAGAGAAGAATTTAAACACTACGAATATGCAATTCTTGCACTCGTATTAACGCCGTTTTTATTTTCAATTTTTCCAATTTTCATGAAAGTGGTTGTATATCTTTTTCACGAATTTGATCTGCCTATGCCAAATATATAGAGGATCACCAGTGTATATTGACCACAACAAAGACCAAGATCCTATTACAAGTACATAGCATATAATCAAAAAAAGTGTGTTCACATTATCCTACCTCCCAGCACCTGCCCAGTTGCAGAAGCTCCTTCTATTTTAAATGCTTGCAATATGCGCATAAACATGCTATACTTTTATCAAATAATACCCATTATCTTTCAAATACGTCATTATAACTTCCTTTTGATTTTCAAAAAACAACTGCAATGAATTGTCTATCCAATAAGTATCTGAGTCGGGGTCATAAAAGATTGTAAACCTATAGTCCTCAGCTGCCTTATCTACGCCTTTCATTTTCGCTATCATTTCATCAAACTTGTTATCACAGCCGTCATAAAATGGAACACCGAGCTTTTCATCAGCGTCTTTTTCAAGACACCCAAGGTCAACCCACTTAGAATCATCACTTTTATGTATAACATATATCTTTGAGCTTTTATAATTTGGATAAAATAACAGCAGTTGTTCATGCTCATTAGCCGCAAGAATAGTCAACTCATCTATTAAAATGGACTTTACCGCATATATAATTTTTTCCTTTTTACTAGGATACCTGACTTTAAAAGTTACATCATGGAGTTCATTTTCGTTATTCATCTTCATTTCCGCCTATCTTAGTTTTTCCGCTATAAGTGATTTCCCCATTATGAAACTTGGCTATAATGTTTCCCTCATATGTGTATTTTTTTGAGAATACATTTATCAATATAGCACACTGCATAAAGCAGAAAATTGAAAACATAACTATCATAAAATCATCGTTACCACAGTGTTCTTGCGGTAAGATCCATCCGTTCTCAAAACAAACACATACTAGAATAGCTGAAATGATACTTTTGCCAAACAATCGAATTTCATCTTTTAAAATAGATGTTACTGTATAGATTACTCTTTCTTTTTTGACTGGATACTTGAAATTAAAATCGATATTCACATTATTCACTCCCGTCCTCCCAAGCCCCTGCCCAGTTGCAGGGGCTTTCTTTATGTATGATAATCAATCCCCTTTACTGCCTTTTTTCAGACAATATCAATTATCTTTCCTTTTTCTTGCGTGAAAACAGAATAACAGCCGCTCCTGCGAGTATAACTACCACTCCACCAAGAACTGTTCTTCCGTCAATGTCATTGTCGGACACTCCAGTGTTAGGCGTGTCTGGCACTTTCTGATTGAACATATCTGTGTCCACTGTCTGAGCATATGTTACAGTGACCTGTTTTGAGTCTGCTACCAAATAGCCGTATGGCACTGTAGAGCCGTCCTCTGTGATAGTGTATGTACCAACTGGAACGCCCTCAAACTTCGCAAGTCCGTCCTTGTCGGTGACGGCTTCAATGCGTATCTCTCTGCCAGTATCGGAAACTCCCGAAAGAATAAAACGAATGCCCTCAATGTTCGTCATGCCGTCTGTTTTCTTATGAATTTGAACTGTACCTGTCTGCTCGTTATTGAGAATATTTTCATCAATAGTCTGAGCATACTCGACCTTGACTTCCTTCTCGTCAGCCACAAGATATCCATATGGAACTGTTTCCTTATCCTCGATAATTTTGTATGTACCCACTGGTACGTTCTCAAAAACTGCTACGCCGTCCTTATCGGTAGTTGCAGGAATGTTTATTTCACGTCCTGTGTCTGATGTACCTTTGAGGTAGAAAGTGATACCCTCAACATTCTTCTGACCCTCAGTCCTTTTCTGAACCTTGATAGAGCCTGTCTTTTCCTCATTAGTGACCTTAACTTCTGCTGTTTCGTTGTACTCAACTGTGACCTCCTGGTCATCAGACACAAGGTAAGCCGCAGGAACTGTTGAGCCGTCCTCTGTTACTGTGTACTTGCCGATAGGGAGATTTTCAAAGAGTGCTTCGCCGTTTTCATCGGTGAAAAGCTCACGCTCGATGTCGCTGTTCGTGTCGGAGATACCCTTGACAACGAATCGTATATCCTTAATGTTGAGGTTGCCTGTTGTACTCTTTGTGACCTTGATAGAACCCTCTTTAAGGTAGTTCGTCATTTTGGCATAAACCGATACGCCCTCTTCGGTTATCTCAAAAGGATACAATGTATCGTCAATGATGTACTCTTCAGGTGCTGCTATCTCGTGGTAGAAATACTTGCCGTAGCCAAGTGAGAACGTTGCAATGCCGTTTTCATCAGTAATGCCTGTCGTTATCTGACGCTCGTTCTCGTCCAAAATCTCAAATTCGCAGTTTGGCAGCAGCTCACCACCGAGGTTTTTCTTGGTGATGATGAAAGGTGCTGTCCAAGGTGAGTTCTTAACAGACACTTCTGATCCAAAATCAGCAGTATCTGTTGCTATCTTCACGGTCTGAGGCTCGCTGTTCAGCGAATAGCCTTTAGGTGCTTCTATCTCTGTAACAGTGTAGCTATAGCCCTGATAGATGTCCTTTGTAATAACAGCTTTTCCGTTTTCATCGGTTGTAACTGTGTCGATAATGTCGCCCTTTTTGCGTATCGTTATGCCGCCGCTTACTACTATATCCTCAGCTGCTGTTATTTCAAACTTGGCTCCGCTGAGATATTTTTTGCCGCTTTCGTCAGTTTTGTAGATAACAAGCTCGCCCTTGTCTACAGATGTTCTCTGATTATCTACTACTGTTTTGCTTGTTTTATCAGCCTCAACAGTTACGTCTGTTTTGGTTTTCAGTGCATAGCCATTAGCTGTAGTTGTTTCCTTCCAGTAATAGCTGCCCTGCGGCAGACCTGAAACGTGGATATTTCCGTCAGCGTCAAGTGTCATATCTGTAGCGTTAGCCTGTGAAACAGTTGAGCTGAATGTATACTTGCCGTCGCTGCCTGTTGCCTTGATGAATAGATCGCTGTCGCCGTTCTTCATAACAAGGTTGAATTTAACAGCTTTCAGCTTGTCGGCAACGTTTGTTTCCTCGTTTCCGAAGAAATCAATGAAGTTCTTTTCAAGGTCAGCGTTGCCTGTAGGCATATCAATTTTCAGCTTGAAATATGCCTGCACAGGGTCTTTGCCTGATATATAACCAACTTTCGCCTGAGAGCCTGAATCATTTTTGCCCTTGTAAAACAGAGGAACACATTCCTCTATCTTGCCACTGTTCTTTGCTCTTGCCTTTGTCAGAGTGACAGCTTTTGTTCCTGCCTTGATGTTTTCATTGGCGGAAACCTTGATGTTGCTTCCGTCCTTTTTGAATGTAACTCCGTCAACTTTTGAAAAATCGAACTGTGAGATACTGCTGTCAGCCTTGATCGTACCCTCATATTTCTTTGTTGAAGTGTTATACTTCAATTCGTATGTAGGGGCGTTTTTCACAGAGATATCTGTTCCCTTTGGTGTTTTATAGTGGCTAAGTATATCACCTTTCATTTTCTTGTAGCAATCCACAAGGTTTTTATGGTCTGCTGATGAAGGAGCATATATGCGGTTCAAAATCGTATTTTCGTCCGAAGAAAGATTTTCTGATGAACTGTCAAAGAAACCGCCTGATACTGTCCATATCATAGCTTGAGAAGCTACTCTTTCGGTATCTGCATTGTAGCCATACTTAGTTTTACCTTTGTAAGCGTATATTGTAGCAGATTTTAAATAGTTTCGCTGATTTCCGTCCTTGTAATATTGTTTCATCTTATCATCATTAAATGATACAGAACTCATTTCAATGCTGTTATCATGCTCAGTACCAAGCTGAACACAATAGCAATTGTTTCCGCTTTCGTCATTCCAGAAATAGAACTCCTGCGCCCACTTGTAGCGGAATGCGTCATTGGTGTTTCCACCTGTCAATGGGTCATAGGCGTTTTTTAGCCCTGAACCCTCAAAGTTATAGCTCCAATCAAGAACCTTGCTCTGCGTATGCTTTGTGTCAGCCGCAAAGGCAACCAGTCCATTTGAAAAGATTGAGGCTGTAAGGAGAAGCACTGTGAGTAAAGAGCCTATCCTTTTTACGATACTTTTCTTCATTTTTATCTCGCCCTTTCAATTTATTTCTCTATGTCAAATCCTTGCGGATATTATTTTTTTGCATAAAAAAAGACGATTGAAATTTTTATCAATCGTCTTAAACGCTTTATTCAGTTTTTATGCTCTCAGCAAATATGTGTTCCAACAGGAGTGACCATAATAATCTGTTCCTGCTTGAATGATTATTACACTTTGGTGTAGATATTCTTCACTATAAAAATTGTATTCATCTTGAATCTCCTCTTTCAGACTTTGGAGAACATCATTGTATTTTTCGTGAGCGTATATGTTATCTCCAGAAGTCCATGAAGCAGTATTAAGGTTTACATCTGCAAGGTCTGCCATATACTCATCAGCCGAGGAATAACCTCCATTTGTGTATATCTTCTCGACTCTTGGTCTTGCCAATTCATTGCTGTATGCCTGCAATTCTTTCTGAAGTCTGTCTATATCACTCTGAGTAAGGTTTACCTTTGGCTTAGCCGTTGTAGTTGTAGTCGGCTTTGGCTTCGGGGCTTGCGTTTTCTTTGCCGTTGTTGTCTGTCTTGTAGTCGTTGTCTGACGCTCTGTCTGTCTTTCTGTCTGACGTTCCGTCTGCTGTGGCTGATAGCTGTTGTTATTGTTATTGTCATTGCTGTAGCTATTGTTGCCTGAGCCGTTGTTTGAAGTGCTGTGGCTGTAGTTCTGATTATTATTCACTGTACCGCCATTACTAGCTGGGCTGTTCGATTTTGTGGTTGAGCCGCCCTTGGTAGTGGTTGAAGATTTACCACTGCTTGTGCTTGCGGACGTTGTTGATGATGTTGTGGTAGCCGAAAGGGAAGTTGTTTCCTCACACTGAGAGGTCAGTGTGGCTTCCGTTGTGGTAGTTGCCGAAGCTTCTGTGCTTGAAGCCGTTGTGGTTGCCTTTGGAGGGGCTGATGATGTGTTGTCTGTGTTGCCACAGGCGGTTATGCTGAGCATTGTCGCACTGATGAGCAGAGCGGCTATGGCTTTTATCGTGTTCTTCATATGGTTTTCCTCCTATACTTTTCTTAATGTAATTATACTATATTTCCCTATCATTGTAAATGACAAGTGTGGCTAAACTTTTTTGTTGATGTTCACTAAATTCGACAAAAAAATATGAATATATGAAACTGCAATAAAAAAGAGACATCACAGCGTCTCTAAATTACATATGCAGGCTGTTTCCATGGGTTATCTCTCTGTTCTTTTCGATCTCTGTCCTAAGCTGTTTGTTTTCAGCCTCAAGCTTTCTGTTTGTATCTCTAAGCACAATGTTCTCATTAAAAAGCTTTCCGTTTTCGTTGATTATCTTTGCATAATCTCTGGAGAAATTATCGAGAGTTTCTTTGAGATCTTTCTGTTGCATTGTAAAGCTGCGATAGCTTTCATCTTCCTTTTCATAGCGCCCGTTTATTACCTGAAAATCCTTTTGCAATATATTGAGCATATCTTGGTGCTGCCCTGTAAGTGCTTTGTCATTTGGCGTCTTGCCGATATTGTCCATTATTTTATTGTACTGTTCTGAAAATTCAGCGTGAAATGTCTTTTCATCATTAACACCCAACTGACGAGCAAGCTTCTTGATCTCTTCTGTGTTTTTTACTATCTGCGATTTTCTTGACTGTCTTGCCGAAAATAGATAAGTTACAATGCCTGTTAAGATAACAGAAATCAGTATTGGTAGGATTTTTTCCATAAAATACTCCATAAATGTTGTACACTCCTTGTCATCATTTATTATATACACCGCATTTGCTACATTAGTGATAAAAGCGATTGCGTATATTGGATAATTCTTCATTTTACCTCTCCATTCTACCATAATTTTTGTGATCCGTCAAGGTATATTATCGCCCTCTTGACTGGTGTCCTCTGTTCTTCTTGATAATGTTATCATTGCTTTCTGACCGCACAAGCGTTTCAAGTGCCTGTTTTTTTGAGGTGCATTGACTCTTGTGTGCCCAGTCTATGCGGTGCCCACTGAGCTTACAGCCGTAAGCAATGTAATTGCCGCCAAATGTGTTTTCAAGGACCGCTGTTGTGTGTCCGTCAGGCTCATTTCGTACAGCAGATATTCTGTAAATCATATTTTCTTTTTCGGCTTGATAATAGCTTTCCGAATAAGGCTTAAATTGCATTTTCATCTTTTAGGACTTCCTTTAGGCTTAGGCTTGGCTGCGGCTCTTTCAGGTGTCTGAATCGGTGTTAGCTCCTCAAATGAGATGAAATGTACCTCACATCTGAATGCCTCACCGATCTCACGCTCTGTAAATCTGTCTGGCTTTTTAAACATCTCAAGATACTTTTTGACTTGGCTTTCTGTCAAAGATAAGCTATCTTCACCATTATCTCCGGTTATAAAGAATGTTCCGCATATCGCTTGCTTGCCGTCAAACTTTCTGTTTGGCTGCATTTCACATATACGGGCTTCTTCATTTCCCCAGGCAAGTGCTTTAGGGTCTGAGATATAGCCGTAAAGAGGCTCTATGTAGCCGTCAACGACCTTTTGCATTGCTCTGAGTTTGCTCTCAGAGCAATCAAGAAGCTTTTCATATGCAGGCTTGTTCGGCTCAACGACCACTACTCTCAAAATATCGTCACGCTGCTTATTTAGCTCGTCGAGTTTTACATCTGTTCTTCTGATCAGCTCTGTAAACTCATATGGCTTGTCTTGATAGGCTATATTGCATTCATTTACGGTTTGCTTTGTAACATTTATGACCTCTCTGAGATCCAGTCTATAGTTTTTTGCGGCACTGCCGTATTTGTTGATATTCTCTTTGTATCTGTATACATTTTTATCAAGGTCAAGAGTGACATAGGCATTTATCTCATTACTTTGCTCAAATACTCTGTTATACAGCGGTATTTGCTCAGGTGAGATCTTCTCGAAAATATTTTCGCCCTTTTGAGCGTTTGAAAATTCATTTGAGTATGTTATCATTTCAAAAGCTTGCTTAATAGAAATATTTTGCTGTGCTGCAAAACTTTCTGCCTGCTCGATCCTTAGCGGTCCTGTTACACAGTTTCCACCGTGGTGGGTGTAGTAATAACTGTTCTCACCATTGTTTACTACTTCATAAATTGCATTCTTCAACTTTGGACCTCCTTACACCCTACCACGTGTGGTAGGGTAGTGTGATATAGAATGTTTGTTTTATTTTCTTCCCATACTCTTTTTACTCATCGGAGTTGTTTTTTTCGGCAGCTCAAGACGTTTAGCATACTCTGGATCTTTAATAGCAGCATTGATTATATCAAGCATTTCCATCTTCTGTTCTTTGGTCATAGTGTAGTGAAAAACAGGACCCTTGTCCATGCTTTTGTCATTTTTCAGCGTTGAGAAGTTTTGCTCGGAAAGCATATAGAATGTGTGTAGTGCTGCTGATGATCCGTGATATCCTGCATATTTTGTTACATAGCCCACTGGTATGCCCATTTTTACTGCCTGTACAGCCTGTCTGTCCGAAAGAAAAATATCATTTTGTGACTGCTCAAAACACTTGTCGTTAGCATTATGGCACTTTTTTGAAATGTTATCTATATATGCTTTAGCTTTAGCTGTGTTTTCAGAAGAACGTGTTTCAATAAGTTTTTCATATACCATATGTTCTATCTTTGAAATTGCAGGCTCATTTGTATCATTCCAATCCATAGCCATTTCAGCGCTTTCAATATACTGCTCTTTATCGGCTGCACTCATATTTTGAGCGTAATGAGATACAAGTTTGTTTGCATAGTTTTTATCAGCGTTATCCAACACATCTTCTATAGCCATGTTGTAGTCCTCAAGGTGATCGTCCATTTTCTCGTAACGATAGATAACGTCAGAAATAAAAAGATTGCTGTTTTTCAGAAAATCCTTTGAAAGTTCAATGTTGCCTATTTTCAGACTATCCATTTCGTCCAAAGCATTGAGTATATCCTGCCGTCTATCATCATTCTCTTTGATACAGTATGCCTGAGATATTTCCGCAGGCGTTAGCTCAATGCCAACTCGCTTTCCGTCAATGACACGTTCGATTATCATTGTATCAGAATTAATCTTATTATAGACAAAAAGCGTAGCATAGCAATCGCCCAAGCTGTTATGTGCAGTTTCAGCTCTTTGTGACCAGTCATAGCCGTAGTAGTCGGCGGCTGTTGTGAGCTTCTGCCATTTATAGCCGTCACGGAAACTGTTCCGTTCACCATATATCTCAGCGAAATCTTCCATAACATCAATTGTATCTATATCGTCAGGAACTATTGCACCATTGGCTTTAAGAAACGAAATGTCAAACTGCGTGTTGTACCCGATTATAGTATCAGAATTTTCAATAATAGCATTTATCTCTGATATTTTTTCAGAAATAGCAGGGCGATCAGCGACCATTTCAGGACTTATGCCGTTCACCTGTTCAGCTTCTTTCCATTCGGTACGGTGCTGCGGCTTGAAATATTTATCGAATAATACATTTCCGTCAGTATCTATGATAGATACTTGCAGCAGCTCGTCCCCGTCATATGGGTGAAAGCCTGTTGTTTCTGTGTCAATAACGATATATTTGTTTTCCATAATTGCTCACTATGCCTTTCTTTTTATATTAAACATAATCATCTTCAAAGCCCGTAACCCAAAAACCACCAAAGTATGTATAGTACCAATCTTGAAATTGCGCATTGAGTTCCCAATTATCGCCATAATAGTAGTCTGCAAGGTAATCAAGCTTATCGTCTGCATCGCCTGTTTGGTCAGAGTCACAAATAAATCCTTCAATATTGTCAAAACTACAATTCGTCGGATCTTCGCCACTCGAAAAGACTTCATTAAGATAGTTTCGCCATTTCTCCTCTATCTTATATTTTTCCATAACACGCTTGAATGAAATAAACATACGCTCATCAAGTTCAAGACTTTCATCATCACATATAAACTCCTGAACGTGTTTTCTTGCATCTTCTCTAAAAGCACAATCGTTGCACATCAGCTCGGTTGTATCATCAACGTCTATATTTTTCTCGTGCAAATCATACAATTCGTCACAATTATCATCATTAAGAATAGCACCGCATTTTTTACACTTTAATTCAGCCATTGTCATATCACTCCTTTATTAAAATCTTCTCACATGGAAATCTCGAATCTCATCTTGATTGCTTCAAAGTAGTACGGCGTATAGTTACAGCTAAAGATATAGTTGGGCGCATAATACTTGCTTGGCACATATTCTTTCTCTCCGCCCTTGTCGATATAAGTTTCAGGATCATCTGAGTCATAAACCGTGCCGTTCCACAGGTTAAAGGCAAGACGTGTTGTTTTCAAGCTTGTGCTTGTCTGAAACGGCTTATTCAAACCCTCGAAAATAATCACGTCTTTCTTAACATCGTATAGTGCGCCAATATGGTTACGCAAAACACTGTCCATTGTCAAAAGATACGCAAGCGACAAGTGATAGCCGTCAAGATAGGGCATTTTCTCGCACAATTTATTAAACAATTTCTCATGCTCTTCATCTTGAAAAATCATTTTTCTTTCCTGCCTTTCTTGAAAAGTCTGTATTTCTCAGAAATAAATACAGACTTTTCAAGAAAGGCA
>OGGV01001358.1_pt1 | contig 11943 bp, 8 predicted proteins | sample 1571301 | NCBI WGS metagenome assembly OGGV01 (sample SAMEA2582072, study PRJEB24529) | metagenome | biome: Human gut stool | place: China | collected 2011
ATGCAGATTATGGCGTTAAGAAGGGCTTAAGAGATGAGAATGGCCAGGGGGTTCTTACAGGACTTACTAATATATCAAGTGTAAGGGCTTTTGATATAGTTGATGGTGAGAAAGTACCATGTGATGGTGAGCTTTTATACAGAGGTTATGATGTTACACAGTTAGTGAAGGGTGCCGGCGATAAGAGGTTCATATTTGAGGAAGCAGCATATCTGTTATTGTTTGGTGAGCTTCCTGATGCAGCACAGCTTGAAGAATTCAGACATATAATAGCTAATTGTATGGAGCTTCCAACTAACTTTACAAGAGATGTTATCATGAAAGCACCTACATCAGATATTATGAATTCTATGACAAGAAGTATTCTCACACTTGCATCATATGATGATAAGAAGGATGACTTAAGCATTGAAAATGTATTAAGACAGAGTATACAGCTTATAAGCACATTTCCAATGTTAGCGGTGTACGGATATCATGCATACAATCACTATGAAAGAGATGACAGTATGTATATACACAGACCTGATAAGGAGCTTTCACTTGCAGAGAACTTCCTTAGGATGTTAAGACCTGATATGAAGTATACACCACTTGAAACACACGTACTTGATATAGCACTTCTTCTTCATATGGAGCATGGTGGTGGTAATAACTCATCATTTACAACAAGAGTAGTTACATCCTCAGGTTCAGATACATATTCTGCAATAGCTGCTGCTATGTCTTCACTTAAGGGAAGAAAGCACGGCGGAGCCAACCTTATGGTTATGAATATGATGGATGATATAAGGGCGCATATAAAAGATTACCACGATGAAGAAGAGATAGAGCATTATCTTGATAAAATTCTCAATAAAGAAGCATTTGATAAGAAGGGACTTATATATGGCATGGGTCATGCCGTATATTCACTGTCTGACCCAAGAGAAAGAGTATTCAAGGCATTCGTTGAACAGCTTGCAGAGGCTAAGGGCAAGACAGAGGATATGGCACTTTACAATAATATAGAAAAGATAGCACCTATGCTTATTGCAAAGGAGAGAAAGATATTCAAGGGTGTAAGTCCTAATGTGGATTTTTATAGTGGTTTTGTATATGATATGCTCGATATTCCAAGAGAACTTTATACACCATTGTTTGCGATAGCAAGAATAGTAGGCTGGAGTGCTCATAGAATAGAAGAACTTGTCACAACAGACAAGATTATACGTCCGGCTTATAAGAGTCTTGTTACAAAGAGAGATTACATTGACCGACTTCACAGAGATTAAGCGGCTGCGAAGCAGGACGAAAAAGCGTAGGCTCGTGAGTGCAGAATAAAGAATTAAGGCGGTTTATAAGGAAAGGAAGTGTGAAGCATGGAGAGAGAAGAAAGAGCGTTTCCGTCATCAAGCGGATTGTGTAGTATCCATACAATTATATGGTATCCTGACAGCAGCATATATAAGCAGCCTGTGGGCGTTATCCAGATAGCACATGGTATGATAGACCACATAGAAAGATTTGAGGAGATGGCAGAGTATTTTGCTGATAAAGGTTTTGTGGTTGCAGGTAATGACCACTTAGGACATGGTGAGTCAGTAAACAGCGAGGATGATTATGGCTACTTTGCCAAGGGAAGCCACGGGGCAGATTATCTTATAAAGGATATGCACAGGCTTACACGCATTATGAAGAAAATGTATAAGGATATACCATATATTCTTATAGGTCACAGCATGGGTTCTTTTATGGCAAGAAAGTATGCGTGTGTATATGGTGATGAGCTTGACGGGGTTATATTCCTTGGAACTGGTAATCAGTCAAAGGCATTAGTCAATACGGGGCTTGGTCTTTCGTATATAGCCAGATGTGTGCGCGGTGAGCGATACAGAAGCAAAGTCCTTAATAAGATGATGTTCGGGGCTTACAACAGCCATATCAAGGATAACAGGACAGATAACGACTGGCTTACAAAGGATACCAGGATAGTTGATGCTTATGTAAATGACCCTAAGTGTTCATATGCATTTACAGCCAATGGATATATAGGCTTCTTTAATGTCATAAAGTATGATATTAATGAGAAAAATATAGCAAAAACACCAGCAGACCTGCCGGTTCTATTCGCTTCCGGAGAGGAAGACCCAGTAGGGAATTATGGAAAGGCAGTCAAAAAGATATTTAAGCTTTATACGAAGTATGTGGATAATGTTGAACTCAGATTATATGAGGATGACAGACACGAGCTTCACAGCGAAACTAACAGGCAGGAAGTGTTTGATGACCTGTTAGAATGGATAAAATCTAATGTATGTAGTTTTTAAAACTACATAGCATATTATATAGGCTACATTTTGTGATATTGACACCGCTTGCTGTTGACAAACGATTAACATAGGGGTACAATACTACAAATTGTAGCTTATTTATATATTATGATACCGTAGGTATCATAGTTGTGGGCTTTTGCCCCCAACATCATATAAAAATATAGGAGTGTGATAATGTCAGATAACAGACAGAGGCATTCTGATAAGATAATATATTACAGTTCCTATTCACAGGATGTCGTAAAGAGCAGTAATCAGAATTACAGGCTTAAAAATGATTATAAGTGGATTAATAATAACATATTTCATAAGACAGGTGCATATATCATATATGGGATTGCTATAGTGGCAGGGTATATCGGCTGTAAGCTGTTCTTTGGATTAAACTATAAGAATAAGAAAGTATTAAAAGAGTGCAGGGATAAAGGATATTTCATATATGCCAACCATACACAGCCTGTCGGTGATGTTGTCATTCCGGCGTTAGGCTGTATAGGCAGGAGATTGTACGTTATAGTAAGTCAGGCAAATTATGGTATTCCTGTCATAGGAAAGCTTTTATCAATGCTTGGCGCGCTTCCTGTTCCTGACTCGATAAGCGAATATAAGAAGTTCAGTAAGGCATATAAGAAACGTATATCAGACGGACATCCTGTTGTTATATATCCGGAGGCGCATGTGTGGCCGTACTACACAGGTATAAGACCTTTTGAAAAGACGTCCTTCCGCTTTCCAGCAGAGCTTAAAGCACCGGTGTATGTTATGACAACAACTTACACAAGAAGGCGTTTCTTTGGTGTAGTTACTAAAAGACCTAAGCTTACAGTGTATGTGGATGGTCCCTATTATACAGACAGTGAACTTTCCATAAAGGAAAATCAGCAGCAGCTTCACGATAAGGTCGAAGCTGCCATGAATATGTATAGTAAAAAAAGTGATTATGAGTACATACATTATGAATATGCAGGTCAGGATACAGATAACAGAGGATAAGGCATTATTACAATATTATTGATGTTTAAGGCTCTGTTAAGACAGTATCATAGATGGATAAGACATTTATAATAATTATGGGAGATATGTAATATAATGAATATATTATTTTGTGGCGACAGAAATGTACAGGATGGGCTGCTTATCGCTGTTCTTTCTTTATTAGAGAATACGCAGGAACATCTTGATATATATGTCCTTACACTTGATATGTCTATGAATGGCATGATATATAGTCCGATAGAGCAGACATTTGTGGACTATCTGAATGAAACAGTTTCAGCACAGTATGACGACAGGTTATACACTAAGCTGATAGATACAACAGACCTTTTTAAAGATGAAACACCGGGTGCGAACCTTTCAACAAGATTTACACCATGTTGTATGTTAAGGCTGTTTGCGGATAAGATAGATGAAATTCCGGACAGAATTCTTTATCTTGACACCGATGTGATATGCCGCAGGGATTTTGGCGATTTTTACTACCAGAACATGGATGGTGTTGAGATAGCAGGTGTGCTTGATTATTATGGAAGCTGGTTTTTCAGAAAAAATATATTTAAAAGGGATTATCTTAACTCAGGAGTTCTTCTTATGAATATGTGTGAGTTAAGAAAGACAGGACTTCTTAGCAGCTGCCGTCATATGTGTACGACAAAGCAGATGTTTATGCCTGACCAGTCGGCATTAAATAAGCTGTCGGTGTCAAAGCGCATATGTGAAAGAAAGTATAACGACCAGAGAAGACTGCACAGTGATACAGTGTTCCAGCACTTTACAACACATTTTAGGTTCTTCCCGTATGTGAGGACAGAAAATGTAAAGCCGTGGCAGACAGAAGAAGTTACAACAATACTTCATATACCTGAGTCAGAGTATGGAGCGCTTTTTGCAAAGTACTATGATATTAAGGAGAGTATGAAAAGCGCGGGGCAGGCGGAGGCAGACATTTGACCCTGAAATTATAATTGAATATATGCTCATCGGAGCAGTCAGAAAAGGAGATTAAAAATGTACAAGAAACAGGAATTAATACCTATATTTTTCACAATCGATGACGGATACGCACCATATCTTCATGTTGCACTTATATCACTTATTAAAAATGCATCAAAAGACAGAAGATATAAGATAATAGTTGTGTATCAGGAGCTTAATGAGGAAAACAGGAATAATCTTGCAAAGCTTGTTGAGGATTATCCTAACTTTGAGATGGAATTTAAGTTTATGAAGCAGAGCCTTGATATGATAACAGACCGAATTGAGAACAGGCTTCGTTCTGACTACTTTACTATGACCATATATTTCAGAATATTTATTCCAGATATGTATCCTGAGTATGATAAGGCTATATATATCGACAGTGATATAATAGTTCCAGGAGATATATCAGAATTATACGACACAGATATGCATGATAACCTGATTGGTGTTGTGACAGATGGTTCAGTCAATGATGTACCTGAGCTTCAGAGATATATGACAGAGTCACTTGGGCTTAAGCTTGGTGATTATTTTAACTCAGGTATGCTTCTTATGAATATGAAGGAACTTAGAAATGTACATCTTGCAGAGCATTTTCTGTACCTTCTTAACAAGTACCACTTTGACTGTGTTGCACCTGACCAGGATTACCTTAATTCTATGTGCTATGGAAAGATAGAATATCTTGATTCATGTTGGGATGCCATGCCAAACAGAAATAAACCAGAGATAGAGAATCCAAAGATTATCCACTACAATCTTTTCGATAAGCCATGGTGCTATGATGATATCCAGTATCAGGATTATTTCTGGGAATATGCAAAGCAGTCTGTATATTATGATAAGATAAAGGCGTATAAGGCAGCTTATACAGACAAGCAGAAGGAAGATGACCATGCACATCTTCTTGACCTTTTCAGGAGAGCAGGAACTAATGCGGATACTGAAGTAACATTTAGAAAAGTACTTGAAAGTGGAGAAAAGGTAAGATTATGATTATTGGTGGCAGCAAAAAAGAGGTTATTAAGAATATCAAGGATGCAGCCGACAGCGGACGTTTTAACGATAAAGTTGAAATCGGCGACCCTGAGCTTAACAATATAGAGCGGAAAAGACTGTTAGGAAAGTATGTAAAGCAGCGTAATGAAATTCCTTATCACTACCGCAACTGGCTTGCAAGACGTATGGTTGATGTTGCAACACTTGGTGCTAATGCAACGACAAAGATTGTTGGAATTAAGAAGATAAGACACATAAAGACAGGTGCGATAATAACAAGTAATCATTTTAATCCGGTTGATACAACGATTGTGCGCCATGGCATAAAGCGTGCCGGAAGGTATAGAATGTTTATAGTAAGTCAGGATACGAACTTTGCGATGAAAGGAATTCTGGGTTTCCTTATGAGATATGCTGATGAAATTCCTATAAGCAAAGATAAGGATTATATGAACAGGCATTTTTACAGAACGCTTAACAATCTTTTAGTTAATAAGAAAGAGTATATTCTTATATATCCTGAGCAGGAAATGTGGTTTAATTATAGAAAGCCAAGACCACCTAAGCGTGGTGCATACCTGTATGCTGCAAAGTTTAATGTTCCGATAATATCATGCTTTGTTGAGATGAAGGACATGAAAAAGGATGATACGGAAGAGTTCAAGAAAGTAAGATACATACTTCACATATTAGACCCAATATATCCTGACCCGGAAAAAAGCGAAAGAGATAACAGTTTTGAGATGATGAAAAAGGACTATAAGCAGAAAAAGGAAGCATATGAAAAGGCGTATGGAAAGCCACTTGAATATGCGTTTGAACCATCTGACATAGCAGGCTGGAAGTGTGGGGAACCGGATTGATATAAGGGATATTTATTTGTGACATACTTATTCATATAGCAGACGATTTTCAAAGAAAGCTTAGTAGCGTATTATATTTATGAGAATGGCTGGAATGAAGCTGGTATTAAATATGTTCAGAAATCTGGCTGTTAATGATAGTGGTTATAGAACAATATAAAATAATGCAAAATTATAAAGAGGACATGTCATCTGGCGTAGCTGCCGGATGGGATGTCCTTTTATTGACATTATTAAGGTATATATAGAAATGATTAGGTGATTAAAGAAAACATAATTTTTGTAAATGAGAAAATATCTCCGATAAAAATTAAAATTCCCTCTTGCAATATACCCCACGGGGGTATATATTATGTGTGTGAACAATAATAGCTATTATAAAAGATGTGCTTATGTACATATATGGTTATATGTCGGGTGCAGGATATGGAGGCAGGTATGGCAGAAGAAAAAATGTGTTGTTGTGGGAAGAAAAAGGAGCGTACAGATTCAGAGAAAAAGCTTCTTTTAAACAGACTAAAGAGAATTGAAGGTCAGATAAGAGGCATATATGGTATGGTTGAAAATGATGCCTACTGTATAGATATACTTAATCAGGCACAGGCAGCCAATGCCGCATTGATAGCATTTGATAAGGCACTGTTAGCTAATCATATAAAAACATGTGTTGTTGATGATATTAAAAATGGTGATGATGAGGTAGTTGATGAGCTTGTTATGACCCTTCAGAAGTTTATGAAGTAATGCTTTTTATGTAAGTCAGAGGTGTTAGAGGATTACAGAAAAGAGGTATGAATATGGGAACAGCGGTTATATTAGTAGTACTTGTGATAGTAGTTATATTTGCAGTAAAAAGTGGTATACAGCATGGTAAGGGCGAAGGCGGCTGCTGCGGTGGCGGCGGTTCTATCAAGGAGGACAAGAAGGTGCTTACAGGCGATATTATTGCAACAAAGATAGTAACTATAGACGGTATGCACTGTGAGAACTGCAAGAACAGTATTGAACACCAGATAAACAGGATAGATGGAGCTTCATGCGAAGTTAATCTTAAAAAGAAAATTGCCACTATACAGATGGATAAGCCGGTTGATAATGAAACAATCAGAAGAACTATAGAAAGACTGGACTTCAAGGTGGTAGATATAAAGAACGCATAAAAAGAAAGGAAATAGATGTGAAACAATATAATGTTACAGGAATGACATGTGCAGCATGCCAGGCAAGAGTCGAAAAGGCAGTGTCAAAGGTAGATGGTGTTACAAGCTGTTCTGTAAGCCTGCTTACCAATTCTATGGGAGTGGAAGGAACTGCATCAGATACCGCAGTAATAAAGGCAGTTGTGGATGCCGGTTCCGGTGCATCTGCAAAGGATAGCGGAAGTAAAGCATCTAATGGCAGTGGTGGTAATTCTGTTATATCAGGGCTTGAGGAGTCACTTAAGGACACTACCACACCATTGTTAGCTAAAAGACTTGTGTCATCATTAGTATTTTTACTTATACTTATGTACTTTAGTATGGGACATATGATGTGGGGATGGCCGCTTCCAAAGGTATTAGAAAACAACCACGTAGCCATGGGACTTATCCAGATGCTGCTTACAATAATAATTATGGTTATAAATCAGAGATTTTTCATAAGCGGTATGAAAAGTGCCCTGCACGGCTCACCGAATATGGATACACTTGTTGCGCTTGGTTCAGGAGCAGCATTTGTATACAGCACATATGCATTATTTGCGATGACAGATGCACAGATGCGTATGGATATGGACGGAGTTATGCACTATATGCATGAGTTCTACTTTGAGTCGGCAGCTATGATACTTACTCTTATAACTATAGGAAAAATGCTTGAAGCACATTCAAAGGGTAAGACAACCGATGCACTGAAAAGTCTTATGAAGCTTGCTGCAACAACAGCAACAGTAGTAATAGATGGTGAGGAAAAGCAGGTTCCTGTTGAGCAGGTATCAAAGGGCGATATATTTGTAGTTAAGCCAGGTGAAAATATACCTGTAGATGGCGAAGTCTTGGAAGGAAGCAGCGCTGTCAATGAGTCAGCACTTACAGGTGAGAGCATACCAGTTGATAAGACTGTTGGAGATACAGTATCAGCGGCAACTCTTAATACTTCAGGTTATCTTAAGTGTCAGGCTACAAGAGTTGGTGAGGATACAACACTTTCACAGATAATCCAGATGGTAAGTGATGCAGCGGCAACCAAAGCACCTATTGCAAAGATAGCAGATAAAGTGTCAGGTGTGTTTGTACCAGCAGTTATAGCGATTGCATTTGCAACTATAGTAATATGGCTTATCGCAGGACAGAGTGTCGGTTTTGCACTGGCAAGAGGAATATCAGTACTTGTAATAAGCTGCCCTTGTGCACTCGGACTTGCAACACCAGTTGCCATTATGGTTGGTAATGGTGTCGGTGCTAAGAATGGTATTATGTTTAAGACTGCAATATCGCTTGAACAGACTGGAAAAATGCAGATTGTAGCCCTTGATAAGACTGGTACGATAACAGCAGGTGAGCCTGTTGTGACAGACATATATCCGGCAGCAGGGGTATCAGACAAAAGTCTTGTTTCTATTGCCAAGATATTAGAAGCAAGAAGTGAGCATCCTCTTGCAAAGGCTATTGTTAATTATGCAGATGCTGATGGTCCAGAGGCAGGAATTAAGCAGGTAAAAGCAGGAAATCTGTCTTCAACAGGAAATCAGGCTGATAATCAGATAGCAGATATTACAGGAAAATTACAGCAGAAAGATACAACAGATTATGCTTCAATCCTTACAATAACTGACTCAAAAGCAGTTGCTGGAAATGGACTTTTCGGACAGGCTGTATATAATACTGATATACCTGAGGAGGGTATTAAGGCTTCCGATGAGCTTAAGATATATGGTGGTAATGCACGATATATAAGTGAGATAACTGATATTCCGTCAGATATGATAAATGTATCAGAACATTTGTCAGAAAATGGAAAGACACCTATGTTTTTTGCTACTGATAAGGAGTTCTTAGGAATAATTGCGGTAGCAGATACAATAAAGGCGGACAGTCCGGAGGCTATTAAGCAGCTTAAAGACATGGGACTTTATGTTGTTATGATAACAGGTGATAATGAGAAGAGCGCCAATGCAATAGGTAAGATAGCAGGAGTTGATGAGGTAGTAGCCGGAGTACTTCCAGACGGAAAGGAAAAGGAGATACGCCGACTTAAGGAAAAGGGCAAGGTTATTATGGTCGGCGATGGTATCAATGATGCACCTGCACTTACAGCTGCTGATATCGGTATAGCGATAGGAGCTGGTACAGATGTAGCTATAGATGCCGCAGATGTTGTGCTTATGAAGAGCAGGTTAAGTGATGTGGCAGCAGCTATAAGGCTTAGTCACAGAACTATAAGGAATATACATGAAAATCTTTTCTGGGCGTTTATATACAATATTGTAGGAATACCACTTGCCGCAGGAGCATGGATACATCTTCTTGGATGGCAGATGAACCCTATGTTTGGAGCAGCAGCGATGAGCCTTTCAAGCTTCTGTGTAGTAACTAATGCATTAAGGCTTAATCTTGTGAAGGTGTATGATACATCAAGAGATGCAAGGTATAAAAGGATAGCGTTAAGAAAAGGTCTTGTGGTATCTGCAGGTTCAAGTGACAGAAGTGAAGTTAATGCGGGTGCTGGTGATGGCAGAGTTGATGTTAATAGCAATGCAGGTATTAGTAACAGAGCTGAAGTTAATGGTAATAGTGGTGTCATTGACACCAATGTTATAGCCAGTAATACTGGTAAAGATAATATATCTAGTAATAAAGAAAAGAAAGAGGTAATTATTATGACAAAGACAATGAATATTGAAGGTATGATGTGCGGACACTGCGAGGCAAGAGTTAAGAAGGCTTTAGAGGCAGTTGAAGGTGTAAGTGAAGCAGTGGTAAGCCACGAAAATGGAACAGCAGTTGTTACACTTACAGCAGATGTTGCAGATGATGTTCTTAAAAATGCGGTTGAGGAGCAGGATTATAAGGTTACTGGAATTAATGCATAAGTGATGTTTGATTCAAGTTATTAACAAACGGACGACATAATAAAGCTACACACAGCTGTGCATACATCAACAATGCCAGAAGCTTCAAGTGCATTTTATGATGTATTACCAGTTGTGTGTAGCTTTATCCAGTGTTCACTATAAATCTTCCAGACCACAATAATTCACGATAATTAAAAATTTAACAAATTCCTCCATAAAGTACTTTAATCTTAAAATTTATATGTTATACTATGTAAGATGATGAATATTATACGATATATATAATAATTACAGAATACCAATTAATAAAAAATACCAACAGGAGGAAAGTAATATGTTATCAACAGATGCTAATATATTAAAGATAAAGCATGAAATATTATATCAGGTTGCAAAGCTTGCATTTGAGGGAAAGCTTGAGGAGAAGAAGGAAGCCCTTCCTTATGAACTTCTTCCGGGACCACAGGCTAAGTACAGATGCTGTGTATATAAGGAAAGAGAAGTAGTAAGACAGAGAATAAGACTTGCAGAGGGAAAGTGTCCATCAGAAACGCCTAAGACAGGTAAAGATAATGTTGTACAGGTAATTGAAGCGGCATGTGCCGATTGTCCACTTTCACATTACATAGTAACTGATAACTGTAGAAAATGTATGGCTAAAGCCTGTCAGCAGGCATGTAAGTTCGGAGCTGTGTCAATGGGACGTGACAGAGCTTATATCGACCCTGATAAGTGTAAGGAGTGTGGTCAGTGCGCTAAGGCCTGTCCATATAATGCCATAGCTGACCTTATAAGACCATGTAAGAAGATATGTCCAGTTGGTGCCATAACTATGGATGAGAATGGAATTTGTGAGATAGATGACAGCAAATGTATTAAGTGTGGTCAGTGTATACACGCCTGTCCATTCGGTGCTATCGGCTCAAAGACAGATATAGTTGATGTCATTAAGGATATGAGAGCTGGTAAGAAAGTTGTTGCCATGGTAGCACCGGCTATTGAAGGCTCATTTGGTGCTGATATTACTATGGATAGTATAAGAACAGCATGTAAGAAGATTGGTTTTGATGATATGTATGAAGTAGCCATTGGTGGCGACCTTACAGCAGGCGCAGAGGCTAAGGAGTGGCTTGAAGCTAATGCAGAGGGAAAAAAGATGACTACATCATGCTGTCCAGCATTTGTCAATATGATAAAGAAGCATTATCCAGAACTTGTAGATAACATTTCAACAACAGTATCTCCTATGTGCGCTGTTTCAAGAATGCTAAAAGCTAAGGAACCAGATATTGTTACAGTATTTGTTGGACCATGTGTAGCCAAGAAGTCAGAAGTGGCAGACCAGAAGATCGAAGGAAATGCAGATTATGCATTAAACTACAACGAGATCTTAGCAATTATGAAAGCAAAAGACGTAGAATTAGAACCAGCAGAGAATACATATCAGGATTCTACGATCTTTGGTAAATTCTATGGAAACTCTGGTGGAGTAACAGATTCTGTATTAGAGTACATGAAAGAGACAGAACAGAACGAAGATATCAAAGTATGCAAAGCTAACGGTGCAGCAGAATGTAAGAAAGCTTTAATGTTCTTACAGAGAGGAAGATTACCAGAAGACTTCATCGAAGGTATGGCATGCGAAGGCGGATGCGTTGGTGGACCAAGCCGTAACGAAGAGATCATCAAAGCTCGTAAAGTCAGAGAAACAATGATCAAATCCGCAGATGAT
>OGGV01001364.1_pt1 | contig 11898 bp, 10 predicted proteins | sample 1571301 | NCBI WGS metagenome assembly OGGV01 (sample SAMEA2582072, study PRJEB24529) | metagenome | biome: Human gut stool | place: China | collected 2011
ATCTTTTTCTTCAACAAGGAAGCCGTTGACACCGTCTTTTACAATATCCGTAATGCCCCCGGAGCGGCTTGCCACAATCGGAAGCCCCGAAGCAAACGCCTCCAGTATCACCAGCCCGAAGCCTTCTTTATCTCCGTCTTTTGCCGTAATGCTTGGCATTACAAATAAATCTGCCGAAGCATAAATTTTTTTTAATTCCTCATGTGTTTTTGCCCCCAGAAAGACAATTTTTTTACCGGTTTCCCGCATGACTTTGTCAGCCTGTCTTTGCAGTTCTTCCCTTAACGGTCCGTCACCGGCAATCACAAGCATTGCATTTTCTACATTTCTCATTGCTTCAATGGCATAGCACACACCCTTTTTTTCTGCCAGACGTCCGACAAATAAAAGTACCTTTTGATTTCCCTGTCCAAAATAATTTTCTTCACGATACTGCCGTCCGAAAAGTGAAGTATCGCACCCCATGGAAATTACCGCCTGGTTTTCATTCTTATAAATGCCATCCAATACATCCATCAAAGGCTGGGATACCGCAGTGACGCCCCATGCATTTTTTAAGCATCTTCTTTTTAATTTTTTTAACAATCCATGATTCAGCGAAGTCACATCTGCGCCATGTCCGGTCACAATATACGGCATTTTTAAGAATGACTGGACAATTCCCTGTGGAATCAGCCAGTTTGCCTGAACAATGTCATAGGACTTTCTCATTTTAAAAAGATGCACCCATAATGACACAAAAAGCCAGGGAACCAGAAGGCCCCTGACTTTCTTTTCTCTGATTCTGGGTACGATTGCTCCTGGATAACATAATGTTTCTAATGAATGAACCGGAAAGTAGTGATACCGTATCACGGACACGCCCTCCAGCACCTCTGTATCTGCTGCTTTGAGCGCTGCCGGTACCAATACCGTCACCTCTGCGTATTCTTTCATATATTTTGCCAAATCCAGTATAAACCTCGGTTCGGTGTCATTTTCATAGCGTGGAAAGGTCGAACCTGTTATAAGCAGTCTTTTTTTCATTCTGATAACCCTGACTCATTTTTTACTAAATCGGAAGATTTTTCATCTTCACATTCCTGTCTGCTGTAATCCATTTTCCTTACATGATACTGTACATCCTGTAAAATCTTACGGTTTGCGGAAATCACATCGCCGAGCAGCCCGACCACAATTGTCTGAAAACCAACAATCAGAAGGGGACTGGCTAAAATCAGTGACTGCAGATGTCCACCGCCTTCACCGGAACAAAAAAATACAAAATACCGTACAAAAAAGCCAACGCCTACCAGCGCAAGAATACTTCCCAGCATAAAAAAGAAGTACAGCGGGCGGTACATCAGATAGGTTCTCACAATTGTCAGCATGGATTTTTTAATATATCCCCACATGCTGTGAAACAGCCGGGATTCACGCAATTCGGGGTTGGTCCGGATTGGCACTGACATCACCGCCATTTTTTCACGGCCTGACTGTACAATTGTTTCCAGTGTATAGGTATAATCGTTAATTACATTAATTCTCATCGCAGCTTCTCTGGAATACGCACGGAATCCGCTTGGCGCATCCGGAATTGTCGTCTTACTTGCCTTGCGCACAACCCAGCTGCCAAAATGCTGAAGCTTTTTCTTTAACGGTGTAAAATGCTCCGTATCATCAATCGGACGCTCTCCGATTACAATATGCGCTTTTTTGTCAAGAATCGGTCTGACCAGTGTTTCAATATCCGCACCGCAGTACTGGTTGTCCGCATCGGTATTGACAATAATATCTGCCCCGTTCTTTAAGCAGGCATCCAGCCCCGCCATAAATCCTTTGGCAAGACCTTTGTTCCTGCGAAAGCGTACAACATAGTGCACCCCCCATTTCTTTGCAACTTCTGCTGTATTGTCATGGCTTCCGTCATCAATAATCAAATACTCTATTTCATCAATTCCATCGATGTGTTTCGGCAAATCATTTAATGTAACCTCTAAGGTTTCTGCCTCATTAAAACAAGGTATCTGTATAATTAGTTTCATAATCTATCCTCAATTCAATATATAGCACCCTGTAAGATGCAATCAATTAATGATACACTAATTCTTGTGTTGTTTCAATACATTTAATGAAAAATGACAAAATAGGCAGCTATAACAACGACCGAAGCTGCTATATCAATTGCTGTTCTTGCTCCTTTCCCCAGATTCGGCAGAAGGTAGTCGACCAGTCCTTTTTCGTCCTGTTCATCACCCGGATGCGTTTTCCCATGCTTTTTACGCATCTGCACATTTTCCTGTGGCCGTTTTTCTTTGACTGCCATGCTCTTTCCTATTTTGAGCATACATTCCTTTAACTGTGCAATTTCATTTTTCACAATGCTTTCATCAATTTTTAAGGTTCTGCTGATTTCATTGACAGTACATTTTTCATACATATATAAAGCAGCCATTATCATCTTTTCTGCCTTTAAATTCTGAAATGCTTCCGGTTTGCCTTTATAGGCATGTACGCTCTCGAACGCATCTGCGTAAGTATCTGCAATTTTTTCAAATTCTGAATCATCTGCAATGACTGCATATTCATATTCTTTCATATTTTCAGCTGTTGTATATAATGCCCCGTTCTTTTTACCCAGTGCCTGATAAATCCGCACAATTGCATAGACCTGAACATTTTTATGGACATCCAGAATTTTTCTGTCCGAAAGATTTGCAACATACTTTCCCAAAATGGTCCGCACTACTTTCTGTGTCTTTTCTTTATCCTTGTAAATCGTATAAACTAACGTATAGACCTCATCAAAAAGCAGTTCCTCAATCTCTTTTTCTTCTCCCTGCATTCCCATCTGCGCCCGCTCAATCATATGCTGCAAATGCAGTTCCGTCTGTTCACTATGCATATTTCTCTACCTCTGTTTCTCTTTTAAAAATTTCTTTCCATCACGGATTCCCCGCTTATAGATGGATACTTCTTCTTTCCAATCCTCATGATGCAGATGAACCAGTGCAAATATTCTGTTACGCATACCGCTGCCCGTCCACAAAAGCAGCCGCAAAACCACATAGTCCCACAAATTTCCATGGGTACGCACCATATGCATGCGGTTTCTGATTCCATAGTAATCTTTCCATGTATAATGCCTTGGCCAGTCCATCGGTTTAAACACCGTTTTGTGATTTAATACTGCTGCAGGAATCACCATAATCTGGGAGATTTCACGGATTCTTACACAGTATTCTGTATCATCATACCATATAAAATACTCTTTTTGCGGATATCCGATCCGCTCAATCACCTCATCACGGATCATCAAGCCACAAAAGGAGGCCGTATCGCAGTAAAAAGACTCCTTTTGATATTTCTCCAGTGGGATTTTTTCCATTCTGAAGCCCGGTCTTTTCATCCGCTGACGGTGATCCCGGACAATACAGCCCTCTGTCTTTACAGCCCCTGCAAATGCAAGTATCTCTGGATTTTTCCGGGCTTTGTCCAACAGCTGTTCTGCAAAATCTTTAGAAAGCATTGCATCATCATCTATTATAATATGCGCTTCATCTCCCAGTTCATGCGCCTTTTTGAGCCCTTCATAAAACCCGCCGCCCCCGCCTGCATTATGATCCAGCCGGTAATGTACAAGCTGCGGTATTGAAAGGCTGTTTAAATACCTGTCGGTATCATCTGTGCATGCATTGTCAATTACGACAATATGCGTTGCAGCAATTGTCTGCTGCAACGCACATGTAATACACTCTTTTAATAAATCGCAACGATTATATGTAACGATTACAATTGAATACTTCATAGAATCTCCATGCCTGCTATGCAAGCTTTTTTCTTAATTTCTGAATCTGAAGTTCTTCCTCTTCTATCTTATTCTTTTCATGCTGCGCACGTTCTTCGTTTCCGGCCTGCTGCGCCTCTTCGAGCTTGCATCTGTGATGATACTGACGCATCAGCAAATCATCAATCTGATCCCCAATCTGCTCTCTTTTCTTCCGTGTCATAAACAACGCCATGTTATTCCTCCTGAATATTTTCTATCTTTTCAACGTCCATGTAAATGTTGCGATATGCCCTGACCACTGAACTGAAAGACTCAGTTCACGATATGAAATCTCCAGTCTGCCTGAATCTGTAAATGTACCCAGCCATTCACTGTCAATTTCCTGATCCGTACTTTCTACCATTGCCGTAATTGTAACATTCCCTGATGTTTCTGATGCCTTTTCACTGATATAAGCATAATAATCATCTATCTCTGCATCTGTAAAATAATTTTCCTGCATTCCAAGATAATAATACTTTGTTCCATCTGCCGTAATATCACTTGTATAGGTATGATCCTGCTTCATTTTTTCATCTGTAATGTTAAAATACCCATACAGCACCTGTCCCGGCGTATCCGGTACCGGATCATCCCATGTTACATCTACCATATACCACTCATCATCAAGCATTACCGCATTCCATGCATGTCCGATACCACCTGCTGTTCCGGTAATCGTTTCACATGGAATTCCTAAAATATCCATGCACAGCTTAAACGCACCGGCATATCCGTCACATACCGCTGTCTTATAGACAAATATGCCTTCTGCCGTATGTGATACCTCCGGTACGGTTCCGTTCTGATAACTTTCATAATCATATGCTGAATTTAACACCATGTAATCGTGTACTGCTTTTTCCTGTTCAAACAGGGTATTATACTCAAATGCAGCATCCAGACAAGCGGACAAGCCTTCAAAAAACGCTTCCTGTTCATCTGTTTTAATAACGGATGTATCGCCTGTTCTGTACGCGTATTCATAATTGTAATACGGATCATTCGGATCAAGGTTACAACGTACCTTTGAAATCTCTGTAACATAGCCCTTCTGAATGATGTAAATCTGTGAACCGTCCGTGATGCTTCCCGTATAATTAAAATTAATCCGTCCGTCTTCATACAGCCATAAACCGTACTCATTTTCACCTAAGCCGTAATACTCTAAATCCAGTATACCATCTGTAAAATACCACCAGCCGTATTTATTGCATGCCATGCCTGTATACGTCAAATCAAGCATCCCATTGTCAAAATACCACCAGCCGTATTCATTGCGTGCCATTCCCGTATATGACAAATCAAGATGACCCTTATTAAAATACCACCAGCCGTAATCGTTTAACGCCATTCCGGTATATGATAAATCCAGTACCCCATTGTTAAAGTACCACCAGCCATATTCGTTTAATGCCATTCCGGTGTAGTTAAAATCCACTGTACCGTCCGATACATACCACCAGCCGTAGTCATTTAACGCCATCCCGGCATAATCCCAGTCAATTGTACCGTCCGATACGTACCACCAGCCATATTCGTTTAACGCAAGTCCCTGATACGCTGTATCGACTTCGTCATCCTGATAATAGTACCACTGGTTATCCTCTGCCAGACGCAGTGCATAATCATCTGCTGCCTGCACCGGCTGGGTCTGTCCGATAAAACATGCACCAATCAGAACTGCCGCACCGGCAATGATGCTTTTCAGCATTTTAGTCATAAAAAATATGCCCCCTTTTGTAATCTGTCCTCTGTTTCTCTTTTAACATAACACAGATATACAAATTGGTCAAAGTTTTTTTAACGCTTCTTCCAGCGTATGCCAGCCAAGAACGGCACATTTTACACGCGCAGGCATATGGGCAATATCTTTTAACGCCGAAGCTTCTTCAAGCTGTTCGATTTCTTCGTCGTCTGCTTCGCCCTGAATCATGCGTAAAAACAGCTTTCCGAGGCGCAGTGCCTCTTCTTTGGACTTTCCGATAATCATGCCAAGCATAATGTCTGCCGATGCCTGTGAAATGGCACAACCGTCCCCGACAAATGCGCCGTCTTTAATGATACCATTTTCTACTTTTAATTTCAGCCAGATATCATCGCCGCAGTTTGGATTGACCCCTTCCAGAACAATATTGGCATCCGGCAGGTCGTGTTTAAATTCCGGGCGCATATTATGTTCCGTCAGAATTTCATTATAAAAGCTTCTATTCTCCATATCCCATTCTCCTTCTGATTTGCGCCGTGCTTTCTACAAATGCATCCACTTCCTCCGGCGTATTATAAAACATAAAGCTTGCGCGCGTTGCGTTGTGTACCCCCAGATACTCTAAAAGCGGCTGTGCGCAGTGATGTCCCGCACGCACATCAATTCCGTCTGATGAAAGGATTTCGCTGACATCATGCGGGTGTACGCCTTCTATTGTAAATGCAACAATTCCCGTATGATTTTCAGAGGCTTCATCGCCTAAAATATGCAGATGCGGCACTTTCTTTAAGCCCTCCATGGCGCGCTTTGTAAGTGCTTCTTCCTTTGCCATAATCGTATCAAAACCGATTTTTTCAACATAGCGGATTGCCGCCGCAAGTCCGGCAGCCCCTGCCGCATTGACCGTACCCGCTTCAAATTTGTGCGGCAGTTTAGCATACGTTGCGCCTTCTCTTGTCACGGTGGAAATCATTTCTCCGCCCGTTAAAAATGGCGGCATTTTCTCTAACAGTTCTTCTTTTCCGTATAATACACCGATTCCCATCGGTCCCATGAGTTTGTGACCCGAAAATGCGAGAAAATCGACATCGAGTGCCGTTACGTCCACCGGCATATGCGGTGCGCTCTGTGCGGCATCGACAACCACAACCGCGCCTTTTTCATGCGCCAGTTTTACGATTTTTTCAACCGGATTGACACAGCCTAAGACATTGGATACCTGTGCGATGGCTACAAGCTTTGTCTTTTTTGTAATGGCAGCTTCAAGCACCTCATCGGGAAGCGCTCCCTCCTGCGTACATTCCAAAAATTTTAAGACAGCACCGGTCTGGCGCGCCACCATCTGCCACGGAAGCAGGTTGCTGTGGTGTTCCATGATACTAACCACAATTTCATCACCCTCACGCAGGTTTGAAAGGCCGTAGCTGTATGCCACCAGATTTAAGCTTTCTGTCGTATTTCTTGTAAAAATAATCTCTTTGGAAGATTTCGCATGAATAAATTTCTGTACGGTCTTTCTTGCTTCTTCGTACTGCTCGGTCGCCGCAAGGCTCAACGGATAAAATCCGCGCAGGGGATTGGCATTTGCCGTTTCATAAAAATGCTTTTCTGCTTCCAGTACGCAGTCCGGCCGCTGTGCCGTTGCCGCATTATCAATATAAACCGTTTTATTTTCCCGTAACAGCGGAAAATCCTGTCTGTAATCATAAACTGTCATCTGTCAATACCTCACTTAACTGCTCTTCCGCAAATTCCTTTGTTTCTTCATCGTCAATCTTATGGGTTAAAAGTTCAAGCTTTGCCCGTGTCATAATATCTTCGGCATGTTTTTTATCAATGCCCCTTGCCGCAAAATATAACAGTGTTTCTTCATCAAGTTCGCCGATTGTCGCACCGTGATTGCCTTCTACATCTTCTTCTGCACAAAGAATCAGCGGAATCGTCTGATTGATGACTTCATCGCCCAGCAGCAGTACCTGTTCGCTTTCCGTTCCCTTTGCACCCGAAGCGCCGCGTTTAAAATCAATCGAACCGCGGAATACTTTGTGTGCGGCATCTTTTAACGTGCCGTCTGCCGTCACATTGCTGGTTGTCTTCTTGCCGATGTGATTTACAATATAATTTATATCCAAAAGCTGGGTATTCTGCACAAGATAGCCTGTCTGCGCCTGAAAATCCGCACGCTCGCCCTTTAAATCTGTACGCACGCCGTTGTATACATGACCCTTGCCGATAAATAACTGCAACAGCTCGACCTGCGCATTTTCATCACAGACACAGCCTGTATCGGATAAAAGGGTCTGCTCCTCGCCGAGGGCTATGACCTGCACCAGGCGGATTTTACTGTTTTTTGCTGCAATCATGCGTGTACGGAATGCCAGATTCTTTTCTTCCGGACTCTTTTTTGTAAAACGCTCCACAACCGTAATCCGGCTGTTTTCCTCTGCATAAATGTCTAACATACCGGCAGATGCCGTATCTGTGCCGCTGATTTCATATACCACAGGATTTGCCTGTTCTCTGCCTGCTGCCGCCGTTATTCTTTCCGGCGCCACTGCCTTAAACACACAGTCTGCCTGACGTCCCGCTCCGGTTTCCACCGCTTCGAAAGCTTTAATGTCCGCCAATGCTTCTGCTGTTTCTTTACCGCCCGATAATGCTTCGTTTTCTGTGCTTTCTTTTTTTACAATTGTACAGCCCTGTGCTTCATCGGTCCATGCAAAATTCGTTTCATTTAATTTCAGCCAGTGCCATGTCTTAGACGGTAACTGATTTATTTTTATATTCACTGTTTCTTTCATATTAATCTCCATTCCGCATTTCTAGCCAATACTGCCTTTCATTTCCAACCGAATCAGATTGTTCATCTCAACCGCATATTCAAGCGGCAGTTCTTTGGATACGTTATCTGCAAATCCGCTGACAATGCAGGCTCTCGCATCTTCCTCGCTCATGCCGCGGGACATCAGATAAAATACGGCTTCATCACTGATACTGCCAATCTGTGCTTCATGTCCGACATTGGCATCTTTTGTGCGGATATCCATTGCCGGAATTGTATCAGAGCGTGATATGGCATCTAGCATCAGGGACTGACAGGATACCGATGACTTTGCATTTTCCGCATTCTTTGCCACTACAACCGATGAACGGAAGGTTGAAATACCACCGTCTTTTGAAATGGATTTCGTATTAATATAAGAACTGGTGTCCGGTGCGCTGTGTACAACCTTTGCTCCGGTATCCAGATTTTGTCCTTTCCCTGCAAATGTAATGCCTGTAAATTCCATTTTTGCGCCCCTGCCCTTTAAAATGCTCATTGGATACAGATAAGAAACGTGCGAACCAAATGAACCGGAAACCCATTCAATCGTGCCGCCTTCTTCAACGAGTGCGCGCTTTGTATTTAAGTTGTACATATTCTTGGACCAGTTTTCAATCGTAGAATACCGCAGTCTTGCATTTTTGCCGACAAACAGTTCCACACAGCCTGCATGCAGATTTGCCACGTTATATTTCGGTGCGGAACAGCCCTCGATAAAATGCAGGTCTGCGCCCTCATCCACAATAATCAACGTATGCTCAAACTGTCCTGCTCCCGGCGCATTTAACCGGAAATACGACTGTAACGGAATCTCAACTGAAACTCCGGGTGGTACATATACAAATGAACCGCCTGACCATACAGCTCCGTGAAGTGCGGCAAATTTATGGTCTCTAGGTGTTACAAGCTTCATAAAATGCTTTTTAACCATATCTGCATACTCACCTGTCAATGCACTTTCCATATCTGTGTATACAACCCCCTGTGCTGCAACTTCTTCACGGACATTGTGGTATACAAGTTCTGAGTCATACTGTGCACCAACCCCGGCAAGTGATTTTCTTTCTGCCTGAGGAATACCAAGTTTTTCAAATGTATCCTTAATATCTTCCGGAACATCAGACCACTTTGCACTCATTTTAGTATTTGGACGGACATAAGTTACAATATCGTCCATATTGAGTCCCTCAATTGACGGACCCCAGTCAGGAACTTTCATCTCATTGTAAATCTGAAGTGACTCAAGTCTGAAATTCTGCATCCACACAGGGTCATGTTTCTCAGATGAAATCTTTTCTACAATCGCTGGTGTAAGTCCTTCTTTTACTCTGTATACATCTTTTTCTTCATTTCGGAAGTCATACATACTTCTGTCTACATCATTGACGTTCGTCTTTTCTCTCATGGGTAATTACTCTCCCTTCACAAATCTGTCAAATCCGTTATTGTTAATCTCTTCTACAAGCTCTGCTCCGCCTGTTGTAACAATCTTACCATCTACAAGAACATGTGTATAATCAACGTGGAGTGATTCAAGAATCTTAGTATTATGTGTGATAATAAGAAGAGAACCCTCCTTGTCCTTCTGATATTCACAGACACCCTTAGATACTGTACGCACCGCATCTACATCAAGGCCAGAATCTGTCTCGTCAAGAATAGCAAGAGACGGCTTTAACATAAGAAGCTGTAAAATCTCTGCCTTCTTTTTCTCACCACCTGAAAATCCCACATTAAGGTCTCTTTCCGCATATGACTCATCCATATCAAGAACTTCCATTGCCTTTTTTAATTCTTTCTTGAATTCCCAGAGACGGATTCTCTTACCATTTCTCTGCTCCAATGCACTTCTTATAAAATTGCTGAGTGAAATTCCCGGTATTTCGATAGGATTCTGGAATGATAAGAATATTCCGTCTTTTGCTCTTACATTAACCTCTTCATCAACTATATTCTTTCCGTTAAATATAATCTCGCCGCCTGTGACGCTGTACTTAGGATTACCCATTATAGTGTATCCGAGTGTAGATTTACCTGCACCGTTAGGTCCCATAAGCACATGAGTCTCCCCTTTACCAATATTCAAATTTATACCACGTAGAATCTGCTGTTCTTCAACATTTACTGACAAGTCTTTTACTTCCAACAAATTATTGCTCATCATTTTTCATCCTTTCACAATCTTGTTATTTTTCAGAATTCCGATTGGCTTACTAGGAATTCTTGAAACATTATATTATGATTCTTTGCCAAATTCAATACTTAAATTCAAAATTTTTTATAAAACTGCGATTAGTGCACCACAGCGGAATTATTGCCGTGTCATCGCTGACATCTTCCTATCGTTGCAACAGCGTAACCTTACACCGCCGTAACAAAAAAGACTCCGAAACACACAAATGTGATGTCTCAGAGCCTTTAACCAACAGATATTATTATATTGGCACAGCATTATTTTGATATAAAATGTTTTTTCTTATGAAAAATCTTATAAATCCAAAAAATCAAACCGCCGATGATAACCGTAAAAGCTGCATAGAACTTTATCCACGACGCAACGTCGGTTTTTATAATTCCATTTCTATAGTCAGTTCCTTTATAATAAAGCGTCACTGAATTGCTTTTTTCAGGTGCATACGAAGCATTGTAAGAATATGTTCTTCCATCCGGTGCTTTCCATGTAACAAACTGCTGTTTTCCGTCATATTCAATCTCAACTGCCGTCGCACCGGATATTTTTCTAATTTCCGTAATATGAAGATAAATAATTCCTGCAAGTCCGATAATCATAAATGTAAGAATTATAAATGGAAGTATTGCATCAGAAAATTTTGCCTTTTCTTCCTCATATTCATCGAATCTGCCTTCTCCGATTCCGCTTCCCTCAAAATCGGAATTATTTCTTTCCATCCTGTCACGCCAAAAAACATTATTCATAAAATTCCTCCTGTCCGTTTAATTTTTTCGTAATGTACATTGCACTATACTTTCTTACCCATAGATTTTCTTTATCTCGTCATACTTTGACGATGTAATAAGTGCGTCATAATCTTTTCCGTTAAACTTGACAATGTATGTCCAGCGTCCATATGGTTCTATTCTGCTCACATAATCCATATTAATTATAAAAGATTTATGACTTCTTATAAACTTACTGTCAGTCAGCTTTTCCTCAATATCGCCAAGCCCCATTGACGTATTATATTCATCCCGGATTGTATGTATTATTGTAGATTTGCCCTGTCTTTCAACCATTACAATCTCATCTATATCTATAAAATTCGTACTCTCCCTGCCACGTATCATCATTTTTCTGCCTGGCGAGGATTTTACCTTACCGGTGTTGTCACTACTGGTTACATTTTCCCCAGAAGCGGCAATCCTTCTTAATGTACGTTCAACACGCTGTATATCAAAAGGTTTTACTATATAATCATAAGCATATATATCAAAAGCATTTGACATATATTCACTGTGTGCCGTCACAAATATAATTTTTAAATCAGGATTAATATTGCTTAGAATTCTTGCACACTCAACACCATTTACCCTGTCGCT
>OGGV01001366.1_pt1 | contig 11881 bp, 7 predicted proteins | sample 1571301 | NCBI WGS metagenome assembly OGGV01 (sample SAMEA2582072, study PRJEB24529) | metagenome | biome: Human gut stool | place: China | collected 2011
CACATGGAATAGGGTGCCTGTCTTTTTTTATAAACGTCAATAAAAATCAACATGAATCTAAAATATCTGATATTTTAAAAAATTCCAACACCTAATATAATAAAACTATCAAAAATGTTTCTGCTGTTTTAAAGGAAAACAGCAGGGGAATGGAGGGTTTTATGAAAAAAAGAAGAATGACAGCCGCATTTTTAGCAGCGGCACTTGGGGTAACAGCATTGACAGGCTGTGGAGGCACAGGCGGCAGTACCGATACGGGGAAAAGCACAGAGGCTGAAAAAATCAGTACAACGATTACCGTATGGGGCTGCGCAGAAGATCAGGCAGACGAGAATGGCAAATGGCTTCAGACGATGTGTGAAAAATTCAACACAGAACATCCGGAATGGGATCTTACATTTGAATACGGTGTCTGCTCCGAACAGGATGCCGGAAAGACCGTTCCGCAGGATCCGAGTAATTCAGCCGACGTATATTTCTTTGCAAATGACCAGTTACAGACATTAATTGATGCGAAGGCAATAGCAAAGCTTGGCGGTGAAACGGCAGATTACGTAAAGAGTACAAACTCACAGGCAATTGTAGATTCCGTTACGGTAGACGGAGCAGTTTACGGTGTACCATTTACAACCAACACCTGGTTTATGTATTACGATAAGAGCAAATTTACAGACAGCGACGTGAAGAGTCTGGATACAATGCTTGCAAAGGACAAGGTTGCATTTAATATCACAGAAGGCTGGTATATGTCATCATTCTTCCTTGCAAATGACTGTGTATATTTTGGTAAAGACGGAAAAGATAATGCAGCAGGAATTGATATTTCAGGTGATAAGGGTACAAATGCAACGAAAGCAATGGTATCTATGGTCAGCAATCCGAATTTTGTAAACGATGCAGGCGGTGTCGGAATCGCAGGTCTGCGTGACGGCAGTGTTGCAGCTTATTTTTCAGGTTCATGGGATTATAAGAATGTAAAAGAAATTTTGGGTGATAATTTTGGTGCCGTACAGCTTCCGAAAGTCAAGATTGGCGGTACGGATAAGCAGTTAAAGGCATTTGCAGGTTCTAAAGCAGTTGCCGTGAATCCAAACTGTAAATACCAGCAGATTGCCGTTGCACTTGCAAAGTATTTAGGTGGTAAGGAAGCACAGCAGTCCCATTATGATTTACGTAGTGTAATTCCTTGCAACACAGAACTGCTGGCAGTAGAGCCGGTTAAATCCGATGTGCTTGTAACTGCACAGAATAATACCTTTAACAATACTGCTGTTATCCAGCCGACGGTAACTGGTATGAATGATTACTGGACACCGGCACAGAATTTCAGTAAATCCATTGTTAACGGAGAAATTACACTGGATAATGCTGCAGAAAAGACAGAAGAGTTTTACAAACTGATTAATACATCAATTGTAAAATAGAAATAAAACGCACACAGCGTTTGGAGGTTGCGTATGGAATTGGTTAATGCGTTCAAAAAGGGAGATTGGCTCACAAGAAGTTCAGCAATTGTGATGGGACTTGGCAATATCCTCAGAAAACAATTTATCAAAGGAATCTTATTCCTTTTCACAGAAGCAGCTTTCCTATTCTTTATGGCAGCCTATGGCTGGCAGTGCCTTCTGGCACTGCCGGGCCTTGGTGAAAAAGAACAGGGAGAAGTGTGGAATGAAACACTGGGCGTCTATGAATATGTTCAGGGAGATAACTCCCTGTTAATTTTACTTTATGGCATTGCAGTTTTATTTATTTGTGTCGCATTTATCTGTGTGTGGGCAGGTGCAGTAAAAAGTGCGTATCAGGCACAGGTCTGTATTGAAAAAAATAAGCCGGTGACAACATTTGCAGAGGACATTAAGTCCCTGTTTGATAAAAATCTGCACAAACTGCTTCTGACACTGCCGGTTGGCGGCATTTTGATTTTTACGATTCTGCCGCTGATATTTATGATAGCCATGGCGTTTACAAATTACAGCAAAGTAAACAGCCATCTTGTCCTGTTTGACTGGGTGGGGCTGGAAAATTTCCGGCAGATGTTTGATGTGAGCGGAACGTTCGGAAAAACATTCTGGTCTGTGCTTGGCTGGACAATTGTCTGGGCGGTATTTGCAACAGGTTTAAACTACATCTTAGGCATGCTGCTGGCGCTGCTTATTAATAGGAAGGGAACAAAAATCAAAGGCTTTTGGCGGTTGATTTTTATTTTGTCGATTGCCATTCCACAGTTTGTGTCACTGCTTGTTATGCGCAGTATGCTAAGTCAGGACGGCATTATCAATGTAATGTTAAAAAATGCTGGCTGGATTCAGAAGTCCCTGCCGTTTTTCTCTAACGTCGCATGGGCGAGAATAACGGTAATTGTTGTTAATCTGTGGATTGGTATTCCGTATACGATGATGCAGGTTACGGGAATTTTACAGAATATCCCATTGGAGCTTTACGAAGCGGCAGAAGTAGACGGCGCCGGTCCGGTAATCCGTTTCTTTAAAATTACATTGCCGTATATGCTGTTTGTGACAACACCATATCTGATTACGACATTTACGGCAAATATCAACAATTTTAACATTGTTTATCTTTTAACAAAAGGCGACCCGGTGCTGGCAGGCAATACCGCGGGCAAAACAGACCTTTTGGTTACATGGCTGTATAAGATGACGGTGGATTACCAGTATTACAATCTAGGTGCCGTTATCGGAATTATGACCTTTATATTTTTGGCAATCGGTTCGCTGCTTGTATACAGACGGACGAAATCCTATAAAGACGAGGAGGGATTTCAATGAAACGAAAAAAGAAAATCAACAATATACTGGTGCATCTGTTTTTAAGCGTGCTTGCAATTATCTGGGTCAGTCCGTTGTTCTGGATTATCCTTACAAGCTTCCGCGCACAGAAAGGCGCTTATACCTCGTCCTTTTTTCCGAAAAAATATACATTTAACAATTATATCAAATTATTTACGGATACCGGAATTTTAAATTTTCCGAGAATGTTTGGCAATACGCTGTTTATTGCAATCTGTTCCTGCATTATTTCAACATTTTTTGTATTGTCCGTGGCATATTGTATGTCGCGCCTGCGCTTTCGTTTAAGAAAGCCGATGATGAATATTGCAATGATACTCGGACTGTTTCCGGGATTTATGGCGATGATTGCGGTTTACTATATTTTAAAAGCAGTTGGACTTTCAGAAGGCTCCATGATTCGTGTGGCACTGATACTGGTTTACTCCGGTTCGTCCGGAATCCAGTTTTATATTGCAAAAGGATTTTTTGACACAATTCCAAAAACGATTGATGAAGCGGCTATGTTGGATGGTGCTACCAAATGGCAGGTGTTTACAAAAATCACTATACCGCTTAGTAAGCCAATTATAGTATACACGGTGCTCACGACCTTTATCGCACCATGGGTGGATTTCATCTTTGCAAGAGTAATATGCCGTGCCAATGCCGATTATTATACGGTGGCAATTGGTCTGTGGCAGATGCTTGAAAAGGAATATGTAGACAGCTGGTACACCTGTTTTGCCGCAGGAGCAGTCTGCATCTCAATTCCGATTGCAGTGCTGTTCATTTTCATGCGGTCAAAGGGTAGTGTCAGGGCTTTTTGCAGAGAACGCCTCAACGTGTTACTTGACTTCGGCTTATCTCTGCAAAAAGCCTGTGACGGTTGCGGCGTGGGTGTCTCACAAAGAACGCCTCACCGCTGTCGCTTAACTTCGGCTTATCTTTGTGAAATAGCCTGTGTAGACGGAAGGTTTGGCAGCTGATTTCTGTGAAATGCCTGCGAGAGAGTGACGTGACAGGGCTTTTTGCAGAGGATGACTCGATTTTGGAGTGTGTGGAATGATAAAAGGATTTAAAAAATTTTGTTTGTGTCTGCTGGCGGCGGGAGCTGCGGGCGGGATTTTAGCCGGGTGTAACAGCCCGGCTAATCGTGTTTTGTCCTCGCGGCAGGAATATGCAGAGCAGATGCAGGCTGCGGTATCGTCGCCGTTTGGCGCGTATCCCGAAACGGTTGTGTATACACTGGGAAAGATGATAAGCACAAATAATTCCAATATGCCGGCGGGGGATACGTATGAAGACAATGCGTATACGCGGTATATTAAGGAAGTGATTAATGTCCAGAACAGGGATGTTTTTGAAGAAGCCGATAAGCAGTATGATACCAACGTGAGCATGGCGATTGCAATGAATGAACTGCCGGATATTATGCTTGTGAGCAATTATGAGGACTTGGAAACGCTTATCGAAAATGATATGATAGAAGACCTGACGGTATCGTATCAGAACTGTATCAGTGACAGAATACGTGAAATGTATGCCAGCTACGGCGAAGACCTGATAGACAGCGTGACATTTGACGGTAAAATTATGGCATTGCCCGAAACGAATATTACGGATGGACCGAATCTTGTGTGGCTACGGAAAGACTGGATGGATACGCTGGGACTTTCGGCACCGCAGACCATAGAAGATGTGGTTGAAATTGTACGTCAGTTTATAGATAATCAAATGGGTGGGGAAGAAACCGTGGGACTGGTCTGTGATACACAGATTGCAGGCGAGTGCGGCTACAGCAGTGAATATCTGCTTGATTTGATTTTTGCTTCTTATGGAGCATACCCAAAGCAGTGGATTACAGGTGATGACGGCGAGGTGGTATACGGTTCGGTGGCAGACGAAGCCAAAGCGGCGCTTTCATATGTGCATACACTTTATAATGAAGGAATCCTTGAAAAAAATTTTTTGATACATACAACATCGAATCTGATTGAAATGATAGAACAGGGAAAATGCGGCTCGTTTTTCGGACCGTGGTGGGCGGCAAATAATCCGCTGGCATCTGCGGTCAGTGCTGTAGCGCAGTCTGAAAAGCCGGACTGGCAGCCGTATCTGATAGCGACGGATGCGCAGGGCAATACCTCGTATCACAGCCAGAATCCGGCATATAAATATGTGGTTGTAAGGAAGGGTTACGAACACCCTGAAATTGCCGCGAAGATGATCAGTGTAATGTTTGACAAAATCCGCTATGAGTGTGATTCGTCCGAAGAATTTGAAAAATATTATCAGTTAAATGTAGAACCCACGGCAAGACCGCTGGCAATCAATGTGGATTATAACAATGCGCTGGAGCTGTGCTATGAGGATATTGCGGCAGTTTTTTCCGGCGAAAAGCAGGAAGACGATTTAAAGCTGCTTGAAAAGTCTTACTATACTGCATGTAAAAATTATATGGAAAATAAAGAGTCCGCGGGAACCGATGCGTGGGCGGCGTATATGACACGGATTAAGGCATGTGAGGCAATCCGGGAAGGCTCGGTGATTACAGTACCGTCCTTGTATTTTAAAACCACTAAAACCATGAAGTCGGAGTGGTGGAAATTAAAGGAAAATGAAAAAGAAGCCTATTTAAAAATCATCTGCGGCGAAGAACCGCCGGAATATTTTGATATCTTTGTGCGGTCATGGCAGGAAAATGGCGGCGCACAGATTACAGACGAAGTAAAAGCCGCCCTTGCGGCAGAATGAGGAAGATTTTGGAAAAACTAGAAGTATTAAAGAAGGTATTTGGTTATGACAGTTTCAGGGAAGGCCAGGAAAAAATTATTGATGCGATTCTGCGGGGGCAGGACGTACTGGGCATTATGCCGACCGGCGCGGGAAAATCGATCTGCTATCAGGTTCCGGCACTGATGTTTCCGGGAATTACGGTAGTGGTATCGCCGCTTATTTCCCTGATGATTGACCAGGTGAAAGCATTAAACGATGCCGGAATCCATGCGGCATATATAAACAGCGCCCTGACGGAAACACAGATTACAAAGGCACTCTACAATGCAATGTGCGGGCGGTATAAAATTGTATATGTTGCACCGGAACGCCTTGAAACCGACCGCTTTCTGGAATTTGTCATGAATGCCGACATTTCCATGATTACAGTCGATGAAGCGCACTGTATTTCCCAGTGGGGACAGGATTTCAGACCGAGCTATCTAAAAATTGTCAATCTGATAAAGCGATTTCCGAAACGTCCCGTTGTCAGTGCATTTACGGCAACGGCAACGCAGACGGTTAAAGAAGATATCCAGTGTATTTTAGGACTGCAGAATCCGGAAGTATTAATCACCGGATTTGACAGGAAAAATCTGTATTTTGAAGTGCGCAAAACAAAGCAGAAGGATGCCGAAATTCTGGATTATCTGGAAAAACACAAGGGCGAGAGCGGTATTATCTATTGTTCTACAAGAAAAAATGTGGACAATGTATATCTGATGCTGCGTAAAAACCGCATTGCTGCGGCGCGTTATCATGCGGGTCTGGACAATGACACCCGCAAAGAAAGCCAGGAGGATTTTATCTACGACAGGGCGCAGGTGATTGTGGCGACCAACGCATTTGGCATGGGCATTGACAAATCCAACGTGCGTTTTGTCCTGCATTACAATATGCCCGCGTGTATTGAAAATTATTATCAGGAGGCGGGGCGTGCCGGACGTGACGGAGAGCCTGCTGAGTGTATTTTGTTTTATTCGCCGCAGGATGTGGTCATTCATGAATTTCTGATTGAACAGAAAGGTCAGAACACTGAATTTACGCAGGACGATTTAGATGTTATCAGAGAAAATGATATCCGTCTTTTAAATAAAATGCGTTTTTACTGTGCAACAAAAGAATGTCTGCGGGAATATATGCTCAATTACTTCGGGGAGTATACAAACCGCAGGGAATGTGGCAACTGCGGCAACTGCAATGCTTCCTTTGAAGAAAAAGACGTTACGGTGCTTTGCAGGGATATGATTGCCTGTATCCGGGAGAGCGGACAGCGGTATGGAATGGGAGTGATTATTGGCATTTTAAGAGGTTCAAATACCGCAAAGTTAAAAAGCTACGGTGTCAGCCGCTATGAAACCTTCGGAATCCAGAGCAAAACAAGCGAAGCGCAGCTAAAGGCGGTTGCAGAAGAACTGCTTTTAAAAGGGTACTTGACAGAAACGCCGGACATCTATAGAATAATCAAGCTGGATAAAACATGCGAAGAACTTTTAGATGAGGGCGCTTCTTTTTCAATCCGCTGGTCAGAACGGACGGAAAAAATGGCAGAGGCAAAGGTCAAAACGGCAAAAAGCCGTGCAACCGATACGCTTTCGCCAAAGCAGCTTGCGCTTTTTGGTGCGTTAAAGCAGCTGCGTCTGACACTTGCAAGAGAAGAAAATTTACCGCCGTACATTATCTTTTCGGATAAGACACTGATTGACATGTGTCATAAAATGCCGCATACACAGCAGGAGATGCTTGATGTCAACGGTGTCGGTGAAAATAAATTTGCACGGTATGGAGAAGCATTTATCCGGTGTATTACACAGAACAGTTGATCGTTTTGTAAGAATTTTTTACGGAGGTTTCTCATGACAAAGAATATGACAGAGGGTTCACCGATGAAGCTGATTCTGGGATTTTCCATACCTATGCTGTTTGGTATGCTGTTCCAGCAGTTTTATAATCTGGTGGATACCATGATTGTAGGAAAAACGCTGGGCGTTGATGCGCTGGCCGGTGTCGGTGCAACAAGCAGTATCAATTTTATGATTATTGGATTCTGTATGGGCGTGTGCGGCGGATTTGCGATTCCCGTGGCACAGCAGTTTGGTGCGCAGAAATATGAACAGCTCAGGCGCTATGTATACAACGGCTATTTATTAAGCGTTGTGTTTTCGATTGTGCTGACGGCGCTTTCCGTCTTTTTCTGCCGGAATATTCTGACGGTAATGCGCACGCCGGAGAGCATTTATGAATATGCGTATGCGTACATTGTCATTATTTTTGCCGGGATTCCGACCGTATTCTTATATAATATTGTATCCAGCATTATCCGTGCGCTGGGCGACAGCAAGACGCCGGTCATCTTTCTGGTGTTTTCGGCAGTGTTAAATATTATTCTGGATTTTGTATTGATTCAGGGACTTAAAATCGGTGTCGCGGGAGCAGCTGTGGCAACCGATATTTCACAGCTTGTATCGGGTGTTGCCTGTCTGATTTATATGAATAAACGCTACGAGGTTTTAAAGCTTTCGGCAAAGGACCGCAGGGCGGGAAAACGGTATATGATCAATCTCTGCATGAACGGGATTCCAATGGGGCTTCAGTATTCAATTACGGCAATCGGCAGTGTTATTTTGCAGACCGCCGTCAATACGCTCGGTGCAACGTATGTAGCAGCGATGACTGCCGGCAGTAAGATTTTTACATTTACGTGCTGTCCGTTTGATGCGCTCGGTTCCACTATGGCAACCTACGGCGGGCAGAATGTCGGTGCGGGCAAATTAAAGCGCCTTGGAAAAGGAATCCGTGCAGCAGGCATTATCGGTGCGGTTTACAGCGTGGGTGCGCTGATACTGCTGTATTTCTTTGCCGATTACATCGCCCTGCTGTTTGTCGATGCAAATGAAGTGGAAATCATTCATCTGACATATCAGTTTATTTTATATAGTGCGCTGTTTTATATTCCACTGACCTTTGTCAATGTTGTGCGTTTCTGCATACAGGGTATGGGCTTTTCGGTATTTGCGATTCTTGCAGGCGTATTTGAAATGGCGGCAAGAACCTTTGCTGCAGTCCTGCTTGTGCCGAAAACGGGCTACACCGGTGCATGTCTTGCCAATCCGTGTGCATGGATAGCCGCCGACATCTTTCTGATACCGGCATTTATTTACTGCTGTAAGCGGCTGGAAAAAAGCACGCGCAAAGGCAGAACGGCGATGAGCGTGTAAAAAAGTATCTTCCTTACCGGGTAAAACCAGCAGGGAAGATATTTTTTGCCTTTTTACATACATTTCAAAAAAATTCACGGATATTTTACTGTAATAAGGTAGTAGATTTTACAAAGTCTGGGATAAACTAAATAATATAAAGAGCGAAAACAAACAACCCTGTTGGCAGATGAGAAATCGCCTGCGCGAGTTTCTCATCGCCACCTCGCAACAAGGTTGCTCGGAAAATCGGATCAGCTTTAACGGTGCCGCAAGCAGCAGCGCACCACCGACAATGTTGCCCAGTGTTACGCAAATCATGCTCTTTGCAAGTAACACCGGGGTGATGCTGCCAAACAACAGATACGCAATTGAAAATGTGCCCATATTGGCAACACAGTGTTCAAAACCGGATACAACAAATGCCATAATCACACAGAACATGACAATGAGCTTGCCGCTTTCCGACTTCATGCGCGTTCCGGTAAGGACTGCAAGACACACGCAGAAATTACACAGGACACCGCGTAAAAACAGCTGCATCGGCGGCGCTGAAAGCTTTGCCGCTAAAAAGCTGTTGTAATAATCTACTAAAATCTGATGGGATGCACCGCTTTTCACAAATAAAAAGCTTAAAAAAAACGCACCCACAAAATTGCCGATGTAGCTGACCAGCCACACCTTTAAAACCTGTTTCCATGTACAGGTTCCGGCATATGCGCCCATTGCCATTGTCATGTTATTGCCGGTAAAAAGTTCACCACCGATAAAAACAATCAGCACAATCGCAATTGAGAACAAAAATGCTCCTAAAAGCTTGCCAAACTGCGGATAGGTTGAATACAGCACCGCAGCGGATACGTTGGATAAAATCGTTGCAACGACAATAAAAAAGCCTGCCATAATTGCACGGATAAAAAACTTTACAGGATAGTGTTCACAGATGTCTGCCTTTCCATGTGCGGCACCTGCCATTGTTTCCACATCTTTTGTCAACATTTCTTCTTCCTCTTTTTCTATCCGTATTTACGCTAAAACTTTCTGAATCTTATCACGCATCTGTGCTTCGCCCATCACATGAACGATAGACCATAAATCCGGTGTATTGGCTTTTCCGGTTACTGCAATACGGATAACTTCCGCAATATCGGATACATTGCCCTTGAAAGCTTCAGGATTTGCCTTGTATGCTTTCATATCGGAAGCGTAGCCGTGCTTGTCCGCAATCGCCTTTAACTTGTTAAACCATTCGGAATTGTCGTCTTCATGGTTATACATGGAAAGATACTCGTTCAGAATCGTCTTGACATCTTCCATATCCATGCGGAATTCATCTTTTTCCTGTGTATCTTCCATATCAAAGAAATAGCCGATCATTTCAAAAATCTGCTTTGCATACATGAAATCTTTTCTTCTGCGTTTCATGCCGATACCCATGTACAGGCGCAGGATTCCAAGCATTTTTTCCTTATCGGCAAACCAGATGTTCTTCTTTTCCGGTTCATTTTCCTCTGCCCAGTCATATAAGAAGTCATAAAGCTCGTCCTCTGAAAGCTTTGATAACTCATTTTTACAGATATTATGTAACTTATCCTTATCAAATAATGCGCCGGATGTACTCATCTTATCCAGTGAGAACGGGAATTCGTTGATATCCTTGTCCGGGAACTTTTCATGCCATTCTTCAAAGTTGGAATTGAGCAGTGTCATCAGATAAACCTTCATCGTATACGGATGATAACCGTCTTTTCTGTAGTAATCAAGTGACAGTTCAGGGTCTTTTCTCTTGGATAACTTTCTCTTTCCGCCTGTTTCTTCATCAAACTTCATTAAATGTGCCGTATGGGCATACTTTGGCATCTTAAAGCCCAATACATGGAACAGTTCATAGTGAATCGGTGCTGATGCAAGCCATTCGCCGCCACGGACAACAACCGTTGTACGCATTAAATGGTCATCAATCGCATGGGCAAAATGATAGGTTGGAATCCCGTCTTTCTTTAATAAGACAATATCGTGAATATTTTCAGGAAGCTTTACTTCGCCCTTAATTTCATCGACAAATACGATTTCCTTATCCGGACTTCCCTGTGAACGAAGTCTTAATACATACGGCTTTCCGGCTTTGATATTGGCTTCGATTTCTTCATCGCTTAAATTGCGGCAGGTTGCATACTTTCCGTAATAACCGGTCAGTTCTTTCGCTTCTTCCTGCTGCTTTCTGACTTCTTCCAGTTCCTCTTCCGTACAGAAGCAAGGATACGCCAGTCCTCGTTCTACAAGGCTTTTTGCATAGACATGATAAATATCTACACGCTGTGTCTGATAATACGGACCGTAGGCATTGCGCTCGTCATCGTCCGGGTAGCCTGCACCCTCATCAAATTCAATATTAAAATAACGCAGTACATTGATAACGGTATCAACCGCACCTTCTACCGTTCTTTTGGCATCTGTATCTTCAATTCTTAAATAAAACTTACCACCGTTTCTATGTGCAAGACGTTCATCCGTCAATGCACTATAGAGATTTCCCAGATGAATAAATCCCGTCGGACTCGGTGCGAGTCTTGTTACCTCCGCTTTATTTGGCAGTTTTCTATAAGGGTACTTCTCCTCATAGTATTCCGGTGTTTTGGTTACATCGGGAAATAATAATTCAGCAAGTTTTTGATTATCCATTTTTTCCTCCATTATGCTAAAATACATCTTTTTTCACACTTATATAGTTTATTGCATTTAATGTAAAAAATCAAGTTTATTCCAGCATACTGTTCATTCTCTCCATCTTTTCTTCTGCTTCGTAAATCAGACGGCTGCATTCGGTTAATTCCTCTCTGAATTCCGAATAATCCCCCTGATATTCGCCTTTGCTGTTAATCGCTTTATAGCTGATATCATGTTCTAAGCTTGCCCACAAATCCATAGCCATTGTCCGAATCTGAATCTCAACCGGAACCATCTGCTTTTTATTCATAAAAAAGACCGGCACACGGATAATGAGATGATAACTGCGGTAGCCGTTTTCCTTAGGGCGGGAGATGTAATCCTTGGTCTGGAGGACGGCAAACTCCGGCCGCTCCTCCAAATACTGGGCCATCTGGTACACATCGTCCT
>OGGV01001370.1_pt1 | contig 11851 bp, 8 predicted proteins | sample 1571301 | NCBI WGS metagenome assembly OGGV01 (sample SAMEA2582072, study PRJEB24529) | metagenome | biome: Human gut stool | place: China | collected 2011
TTCTGAAATCCAATACTTGATTAATGAGCAATAACATACGATTGATACAGAATAAAAAAATGGATTTCAGAAATGCGGGCCAATGGAGAGGAGGTTTACAGCTATGTGGCTATCAGGGCAGACGAAGAATATCGAACAGCCATGCAGTCCTCGGATGAGAACGTCCATGTCGTTTTACCTTTTAGGGAGGATGGAATCGATAAGGCAGGCGTTTATGAGATTTTGGAAACAGCTGGGATTGGGCTTCCTTCATATTATGAATGGAGGAGTCGCTCGGGATGCACTTTTTGTTTTTTTCAACAGAAGATTGAATGGGTGCATTTGTTAGAACATCATCCCGATAAATTTAAAGAAGCGATGCTGTATGAAAAAGATGCGCTTCAACAGGGATCTCCTTTTACATGGTCTCAAGGAGAGTCGTTAAAAGAGTTATCATCCCCTAAAAGAATCATAGAAATAAAAAAAGATTACGAAGAGAGAAAAAAGAAAGCATCTCTTCGCAGAAAAAACCCGCTCCAGCAGGGCCTTGATGAGTTTCTCGATAACGATGATATTTATGGAGAAGACGAAGGCAATGGTGCTTGCTCTATTTGTATGAAGTGAGTGCTCTAATAAAGGAGGAAATAGTGGAGAAGTTAAAGGAAAACGTGGAGATTCCGGACTCCCTTAGGTATGAGACGGGCACTTCTCATGAGCCGTTAACTTTCTTTTCTGAGGCGCTATGCGCTTCTACGACTTTTGACATAATCCTCGGATTCTTTTCCTCTTCGGCAATTTCTCTTTTTGCCTCAGGTTTCGCTGTGTTTCTCTACAACAATGGAAGGATGAGGCTGAATATCAATACCGCAATTACTCAAGAAGATCAGGAAGCCTTCCGTGGAAAGCAATCAAATTATTTTCCAATTAAAGAAGTCGACTTTAAAAACCTTAAAAAGAACTACGAAATTTTGTCTAAGCGGGACCGGCACTTTTTCGAGTGTTTAAGTTACTTGGTTGCCAAGGGGAGGCTGGAAGTAAGAATTACTTATCCTAGAGGAAGAAATGGGATTGCACATTCCAAATGTGGTTGCTTTTCAGACGGAGAGACAAAGATAGCATTCGAGGGATCGTGCAATTTCACTAGACAAGCAATGCTGGAGAATGTCGAAGGTATTTCTGTCTTTCCAAGCTGGGAAGGAGAAGGGGACAGGAAGAGAATTCGCTCAATAGAAGAAAGGTTTAATCGGATTTTTAAAGGTGATGACCCTAACGTCGTTAGCTTGATGGCAGAAGACTTTGTTGACTTCGTAAAAGACTATTTTCCTCCCAAAGAGATAACAGAGTTATTAAAACAAGAAATCGAGTTTGAAAAAGATTCTGATGCGACTTCAACGCCAAGGGTGAGTAAAGCGCTGGAAAAATCTCGAGAAGTACTTCGAAAATTGCAAGATGAGCCGCACTTCCCATTTGAAAGTGGTCCTAGACCATATCAAATGGAAGCGTTCAATAATTGGAAGAGCAATCCGAGATACGCACAAAAAGGGTTGTTCGCAATGGCAACAGGAACGGGGAAAACAATTACTGCCCTTAATATCCTCTTGGAAATTTACCGGAAAGAAGGTTCGTACAAGGCGATCATCCTTGTTCCGACTAAATCGCTAGCGGATCAATGGGAAGAAGAGTGCCGACGTTTTAACTTTAAACACATTATTCAGGTATCAGGAGACTCGGATTGGTAAGAGCAATTACAGAACAATAAGGAACTCCTTTCCCTAGGGGCAAGGGGATTAGAGAGTTCGTTTATTTTGATCTGTCTTTATCGTTCCTTTTCTATGGATGAAAAATTTGATGAGATAACGTCTTTTTCAGAAAAGGACTATAGAAATATCTTACTTATCGCCGATGAAGCGCACAATCTAGGAGCCAAGAGTCTTTTAAACAAGTTACCGATGATTAAATTTGCCCGCAGGATAGGCTTGTCTGCTACCCCTGACCGATATTTTGAGCCGGAAGCGACAGAGAGAGTACTCAATTTTTTTGGAGCAAAGGAAAAATTGACCTTTGAGTACTCAATGAAGAAAGCGATAGAGGACGGCATTCTCTGCCGATATTTCTATAACCCCGTAATTGTAGAGTTAACCCCAGACGAACTCCAAGAATATAAAGAGGTTACAAAAAAAATAAGCCGGGTGTGGCAAATGGGAATGAGTCTTAATGAGGACGGACTCACAGGGAATAGCGTTTTGAACACCTTACTTATCCAACGGAAGCGGATTATCCATAAGGCAGCCAACAAGTTGGAGGCTTTTAAAAAGATAATCTCCCAGTTGTATGAGAAGAACGGCGGGATTAGTTACACGTTAGTTTATTGTCCAGAAGGTTATGCTGCTGATGATAAAGAAGGTGCGAGCAAACACTTAATCGATAATTTTACCAAGGCGCTAAGAGAATTAGACGAAAGAATCATCGTTGCGCAACTTACAGGAGAAACGGAAAATCGGAAGCAGTTAATCGAGGACTTTTCAAAAGGAAAATTAAATGTCTTAACGTCCATGAAATGCTTGGACGAGGGAATAGATGTACCTCGCGCTGAAATAGCAATATTTTGCGCGAGCACAGGTAACCCCCGTCAATATATCCAGAGAAGAGGGAGGGTATTGCGAAAAGCAAAGGGTAAATATAGTGCACTAATTTATGACCTTGTCGTTCAACCACAACTTGTTCAATTTCTTGATCCCAAAGAAGCATTGATTGAAAAAAGATTAATGGAGAACGAATTAAAAAGGGTTTATGAGTTTGCTTCATTGGCCGAAAACAGATCCGGGATTCTTCGGGTTCTCCGGCCTCTTATGGAGAAATATCAAATAGATTATGGGGTGAAGGAATGAGCGTAGTAGCAAAAACGACGGAAGAGTTGATCACGGAGGCACTGTTGGAGACTCCAGCGATAAAAGAAAAAGTCAATGAAAGTGAATTAAATAGTCTGAGAAACGTCTCTGTCGGCGAATTGACTTTAAGTGAGAATCCATATTTGAGAACTCTTTCAATTTTAGTAACAGGAATAACCGACGGAAAAAGCGATAAAGCAATCTATGACCAAATTTGTATTTCTCTGAGGTCGTTAGCGAGACAAGCATGCAATTAAAAGAAATTTCTATTAATAACTTCGGTAGTTTCATTGGCAGAAATGAAATCAGATTTGGACCGGCTCTTACCTTGTTTATCGGGGACAACGGCGATGGAAAAACTACTTTCTTTGATGCCCTTAAATGGGTTCTAGACGCCACGGACACTGAACCTCCGATTCCACGGTTGAGCGAAAAGGTTGGAAGAGAGCTAAAAGATGGAGATGAGGCAGAGTGCTCAGTAGGTTTGGTGTTCATTCATAATTCCGTCAGCCATATTGTCTATATAGAAAATTCGAGCGGTGAAAGAATTCAGGGTGACGCAAAAAAAGTTATAGAAGAGATATTTGATACATCCATTCAGAGCTTCTGTTTATTTAAGGGGGAAACAGAATTAAATGTGCTCAACAACCAAAAATCCCTTGGGAAACTTCTTAGTAAGTTATCAGATATTTCTCAATTTGATAATTACAAAGCAAGAGCAAATAAACTGGAGGCCGATGCGTCGAGAGCTTTTGCTCGGGAATTGCGTGGACATAAGGACACAGCCAGGAAGACAGAAGAAATTCAAGGAAGGCTTGACGAACTGACTGAGAAGAAGGAATCTCTTAAATTATTAATCGAAGAGATGAGGAGAGAGATAAAGGATTCGCAAGATATCTATAACGAACTTCAAAAAAATCGAAGAGTGTGGTCACAGTACAGAGACCTAGAAAAAGATAAGAAAAAGATCATTGATGAAATCGTTCGTCTAGAAAGTGAAACAAAAGTTAATTTAAATATCAAGCTGCTTGACGATTTATGGGTACTAAGAAATTATGGCCCCGTGTTCAATGAGTTCAAAGACAAGGTAGCATTTTGGAGGGATCAAAGACAAAAACTCCAAAATGAAAGAATGAGGGAGGAGGAGAGAAACAAAACCGAAGCCGAGTTAGGTGCGAGAATTCGTACACTCCTGCCGATTCAGGTTCCTGATGAGTCGACAATGGAAGCATTGATAAAAGCAGAGAGATGCGAAATTTGTGGACGTGAAGCAAAGAAAGGAACTCCAGCCTATGAGCATATGTGCCAGCGACTTGCGGCTCTGAAAGAGTACCTTAGCGGATTAAAAAAGGAAGCTCCCGTCCTTCCGCCCTTGTTCGTTTCTAACTACATCTCGGAAATTAATGGTCTCTACAGGAAATTAACAGGAGAAACCCAGGCTGAGCTGAATTTAGCTATGAACAAGATAGAGCCTACACTGCTTAAGCTTGCAAGGGATAAAAAGAAATTATCCGAGCAAAGAGAGGAACTCGAAAGCATCGAAACTGATATCAAAAATCTTCTTATCGCCAATCACATTAATGACGAGCAAGTTTTCTTCGGAGCTACGCAAAGACAGTTTAACGAAAGCATCGAGAATATGGGGAGGGCTCGAGGGAGGGAGCAACAGCTAGAGGAGGACTTGCAATCGTGCTACTCAGAAATGTTAGGCTTAGATGATGAATTGAGAAAATTGGGGCAAAATAAGCCGGAAGTATCGTTTCTCTCCCAAGTTAAGGATGTCCTGACTCAAATCTCATTGGCCTTTGAGCAAGGGAGAGAAAAAAATGCCGACGAGTTTGTAGCCAAGCTTCAAGAAAGATCGAACTACTTCCTTGAAAACTTATGCGCCAATGATTTCAGAGGTTACATTAGATTGCATCGTAACCAAGAAAATGACGAAATTTCAATTCATCTTGAGGATACTTCGGGAAGAGAAATTGCCCTTCCTAATGCAGCGTTGAAGACTTCACAATATTTAGCCGTTCTCTTTGCAATCTCAGACTTGACTTCGGATAAAAATAAAGAATCTTATCCTCTGGTGTTTGACGCTCCTACTTCTTCTTTTAGCCTTGGAAGAGAGGAGGAGTTTTACAACACCGTTGAGAGATTAGATAAACAATGCATCATCCTCACCAAAGATCTTCTCTTGCAGGATGGAGAGCTTGATATGAAACGAATTAGTCAATTGAACTGCAAAGTTTTTAGGCTTAAGAAAGCTCCTAACTTTGTCCAAGGAGATCTATCGACCATTAGAACTCAAGTCATAGAAATGTAAAAGGAAGAAAGATGGATAAGTTATACGATGCTTGGGCAAAACGGAACCCTGACTGGGAGACTCGGTTTAAAGAGCCGGTCATAGAACGATTCGCAAATTATGGATCAGGAGCCGGTGAGTCGGTGGAGATGAGAGGAAAAATCTTTGGAGGTGGTTACGAGGTTTTCATTCTGGCTTTTTTCATGGGACTTTATGCAAATCGGAAGAGAAGCCTTCCAGAGGATCCTGCTCTTAGACATTGCTTCGGACAGCCAATCGTGTATTGGGGAAATGTCGGGCAAAAAGCCGGAAGAACTGATTACGGGGCAATCAGGGACTACATGTTCGCAGCACTAATCGCACGGACGGATATTGATTTTATTGCGTTAGATAAGGGGGATCTTCCGCTCAGGAAAGCTGTAGATAAGCTTATAGAAACCATGGAAGGGTATGCAAATTATGGGTTCCAACTAATTTTTGATAAACTTCAAAGAGAACCAGATTTTTTCTTCCAGGATGGAGCCTTTTTCCAACTTTTTAAGGAAATAACTGCACCGCAAACAATGGTGGAACCATCTTCAGAAGGACATAAGGAAATCGAACCCGCTCCCCTCTAGTGCAATGAGAGTGTGGCTTTTGTCTAAAGCCACACCTTTCTAAAAGTTTTACTCAATTTGCCGTGCCGCCGACAGTGAGACCGTCAATGCGGAGTGTCGGCATACCGACGCCGGTCGGGACATGCTGTCCATTCTTACCGCAGGTGCCGCAGCCTCGGTCTAATTCAAGGTCGTTCCCCACCATGACGATCTTAGTCAGTGCATCCGCGCCGTTGCCCGTCAATGTGGCGCCTTTGATCGGATCAGTTAATTTACCGTCTTTGATCAGCCAAGCTTCACTCATGCTGAAGACGAAGTTACCGTTCGTAATGTCGACCTGACCGCCGCCGAAGTTGGAGGCGTAAATGCCGTAATCGACGGAAGAAATAATCTCCTGAGGATCAGATTCGCCTTGGAGCAAATAAGTATTGGTCATTCGCGGCATGGGCAGAAAAGCAAAACTTTCTCGACGTCCGTTGCCGGTGGTCTTTTGCTTCATAAGACGTGCGCTTGTTTCATCGTGCATGAAACCGCGCAGAATGCCTTCATCGATCAGCGTGGTGCAATGTGTTTCATTGCCTTCATCATCAATTGTGAGTGAGCCGCGGCGTCCGGCTATCGTGCCGTCGTCGACAACCGTCACAATCGGAGAGGCAACCCGCTGTCCGACCTTGCCTGTGAAAACGCTTGTGCCCTTGCGAATGAAGTCAGCTTCCAAGCCGTGCCCGACAGCTTCATGAATCAATACGCCGGGCCAGCCGCTTCCCAAGACGACAGGAATGCTTCCTGCCGGTGCTGGGCGAGCGTCCAGATTGCGCACTGCGGCATCCACCGCTTCTCTGGCATATTGTTCAATGACTTCTTCGTTATAGAGATCTAACGTGAATCTGCCGCCGCCCCCCGCTTGACCTTGCTCTTTCTTGCCGTCCTTTTCAGCGATAACGCCGAGATTCACGCGAACCAGCGGTCGAATGTCGCCGATTAAGGTTCCCTACACGACGCTCTTCCGATCTCCATCTTCGCGATCAAAATCGTGTCATGCGAAGCACCGACGCAAGTTGTCACCTGTGTGATTAGAGAAGAACGGCTGCGGGCATGCGCGTCCAGGGATTTAAGAAGTTTGATCTTGGCGTCCGTGTCCGCCGCTTCAATCGGATCGACGGCGCGGTAAAGCACTTTCGGGCCGTCCTTAGGAGTCACGTTTACCGTGATCTGGTTGTCCGCGGCCTGCGCAATGGCGCGGACGGTTCTGACAGCTTCAAACAAGGATTCGCGGGAAATTTCTTCGGAATACGCTAAAGCGGATTTTTCTCCGCAGACGGCGCGAACGCCGACACCCATGTCCATGTTGTAGTGACCGGTTTTAACGATACTCTCTTCAAGCACATAACCTTCGGAGACTGAGCGCTGGAAGTAGAAATCGGCGTAGTCGATGTCGTAGCCGCTGAAAAGCGCAAAAGCATCTGCAATGTCTTTTTCAGAAAGACCGTTGCGGTACAGCAGAGTTTCGATGGCGACAGAAGTATTGTTATTTGTCATATTCAACGCGATTGTTCAGGGCCGGTAAAAGAGCTCTGACTTGACGAAGGAAGGCCGGGTCTACGTCTGCGAAGCAAACGCCCGTTTCATGTCCGTTGAGTTTGCTGATCACGGTGCCCCAGGGATCGACGGCGCAGGAGTGCCCCCAGAAAGCACGGCCGCAGGAAGAGCGTCCGGCTTGTGCGGCGGAAACTACGTAGCTTAGGTTTTCGATAGCTCGAGCGCGCAGCAAGACTTCCCAATGGGCCTTTCCGGTGTTCGTGGTAAAGGCAGCCGGGAGCAGGAAGCAGTCGATGCCGCTCTGACGGCGGAACAGCTGCGGGAACCGCAGGTCGTAGCAAACGGCCAGACCGATGCGGATATCTAAGCCGTTTTCTAATGGGAGGTTGAAAGAGACGGTCTTATGCCCTCCGACATAAAGCTCCGACTCGTCGTAGCGTTCCTGCTGTCCTTCATAAGAAAAAAGATGAATCTTGTCATAGCGCGCAGCTTCCTGACCGAATGCATCGTAGACCAGCATGGTGTTGGTCACCCGGTGCGGATCGTCGGTTTTAAGAGGCATGGTGCCGGCAGCAATCCAAATGCCTAAAGATTTGGCAAGTCCGGACATAATCCTTTGCACAGGACCGTCCTGGTACTGCTCTGCAAGACGAAGTACATCCTTGGGATCGTTGCTCATGATCGTAAACATTTCAGGCAGCAGCGCGAGGTTAGCGCCCTCCCGAGCAGCTTTGCGGATGAGGGATTCTGCAATCTGGACGTTGGCTCCGATATCCGGACCGGATGTCATCTGGCAGGTGGCTATGCGTAACATGATTCTTAATGCTTAATCTTGGTGACGACCGGATCCGACCAGGTGCCGGTCACTTGGTATTCAAAGGAAAAGAGCTTACTTAAAGGATCCTTGAAAATCAATTGAGCCAGGAAGCTGCCGATACCGACGATCGGATTGGCAACCGCCAGGGCAACGGAGGCGCCGGCAGCATTGATGTCCGGTAGAACCAGCAGGTGCAGGTCTTCCGTTTCTTTCTGCGTATTTACGTTGCCGTTGATAACAACGGTGGCGCTTCCGCCGATCATCGTCAGATCCTTAATGTTCATCAGGCCGTCGTCCAGAACCGCCTTGCCGCGGATCGCGGAGAAGTTAAAGCCGGCGGAGTAAAAGTCTCTGAAGTCCAGGGTCAGATAGCGCGTCAAAGACTGCAGCGTGAGCAGAGAAAGTAGCTTGGCAGCAGGGCCCGGCTGAATCTTGAGGATTTCGCCTCTTCTTAAGTTGATATCCAGTTCTCCGTCGAAGCTTTGGGTGTTAAAGCCGAGCGGGGTGCCGACCCAAGACAGATTGCCTTTGATCGAACCGTTGCCGGATCTGACCAAGTTTTTCATGTCGAGGCGGTTCAGCAGACCGCCGAGATTGTTGATGTTGGTATTGATCAGCAGATTAGTTTCGTTGCCGCCGTCAAAGCCTTTAAGCCAGCTGCCTGCACTGTTTGATAAGTTCAGCTTTGTAATCTTCCAGAGCTGGCCTTTTGCAGAAGGCGTGTTGCGCGCAACCAGTTCCAGTTTGCCTAAACGCATATTGCCGTAGGTCAAATCATCGATGACCGCGTTGATCGCAGGCCAGCCGCCCTGAATTTGTACCGGTTTGGATTTTTCAGCAGCGTCTCCGGCTGAGCTCGGGATGAAGAGCTTAGAGATATGCGCAATGAGTTCCGGTTCTTTGCCGTTTTGGCCTTTCTTCCATTCAAGGTTGGCATTCATCTCATTGCTGTTCATTGTGACCAGCAGAGAGTTGCCGGAAGGACGGGCCAAAAGCGAGAGGTTCGTTTGATTGAAGTTATCGATTAGCAGCTCGTCGACATTGACCTTAACAAAAGCAATGTCGGGAAGAACCACGGTGCCCGACGGCTTGGCATCGACCTTTAGGTGGTCAAATACGTTCTGCCAGGCCTTGGCCGAAACTAGCGGTGCTTTCACGGAGATGGCATAGCCGTGCGCCGGCAGGGTCGGTAGACTGCGGTTGCCGATGGCGGCACGCTTGATTTCGTCATTCTGCAGAATGAATTCGGAGCTCAGCAATCCGTCGATCATGATTCTGAGATCCGTAGTCTTGCTGTCGGTGACGATATTGAGATCAAGCGGAGCAGAAAGGGAAGCGGGCTTTTCCATCGGGGGCGGAAGTTTGCTTTCCAATCCAGCCAGCGAACTCTTGACGTTGACGGTTACCTTCGGACCGACCGTGACGTTGACCGTGAAGGGGGCTTTACCGCTCAAGTATTTATCGGCTGCCTGAGCCAGCATCGGAACCGGAATAACCTGAGGCAGAGCCTTGGCCGCAATCGTACCCGATGCAGATACTTTAATGTTGCCCTTGTCATCGGTATTAAGCGTTGCTTTCACTGCGTTGCCGAAGCAGTCAGCCGTAATGCCGCTGCTCGAGGCGCCCTTTTCATTGAAGTTCACAACGCCGGAAGCATGAGTTAGATCAGGAATAGAGAAGTCATTGAACTTAACGGCGTTGTCCTTAAGCGTAAAGGCGCCGGAAACAGCGACGTCGCCCGGTCCGTCAAGAGGAATCTTCAGCTGCAGGCCCAGATCTCCGCTGCCGGATCCTTCGGCTTTCTTAAATAAACCGCCGGTATAACCGTCAACCGGGGAGGCTTTGACGTAGGAAAGGAATCCGGGAAGCGCACCGGAGGCGGCAGCGTCCACATCGAGCCAAACGGTGTCGGCAGAGAAGGCAGAGATATCGACCTGCGCACGCGTAAGCTGAACGCCCTTATAAGTTCCCCGGTCAGCGGTGATGGCCATGCCGTCGCCCTCGAACTTGACGACGCCTCCGACTTTTTCAAAGAGCGGCCAGATTGCACCGCGCTTAGCGGTGACTTTCGGGTTGTCGAGAATGTTGGGATAGACATCGAGCAGGACATCTTCCACGTTAACGGCAGCCAAGAACTGATGTTCTTTGGATTCTTTGAACGGGAAGTCATGCAGCGGCCCTTTAAGAAGGACTTGACCGCCGGTGGCTTTGCCTTCCAGCAGGCCGTAGCGAAGCCATGTGATCGTGTCGTTGCCGACGATGAGCGGCATGTACTTCCAAACGGCCGGAACGTTGCCGCGCAGAACATCGGCCTTAAGATCGGCGGTGCCGAACGGCGTGCCGTCCGCGTTGGTATAGGTGCCGTTGAGCTTGACCGCAGCGTCTGCGTTCTCAATCAGGATGTCCTTGAATTCCAGAGAGAGACCTTTCACAGTATTCCAAACCACAGTGCCTTGAAGGTTGTCCAAATAGAAGGCAGCCGCCGGGAACATGCCCGGGAAGGCGACAGAAGCGTTCTTGGTGTTAAGAACGGTTGTGCCCACGCCGTCTTTCATCGTGATGTCAGCGCTGAGGTTGATGAATCCGGGAAGCCATTGCGTGTTGTTTTTTCCGGAAGCGCCGAAGGAGCAGAAGTCGTGAAGCGAGAGTTTGCCGTTGTAGTGCTTGGGTTCGTCGGGCAGACCCTGCCAATCCAGATCAACATTGGTGAGAGAGCCCGAGAGTTTGCGTTCGGCGACGAAATCTTTAAAGGACTGAGGAAGCGGCAGTGACGGCAGCAGTGCCGTCATGCCTTGGAAAACGAGGCTGTTTGCTTTGAAGGAACCGCCGGTAAATTCTTTGCCGTCTCGGTCTAGCTTCAGACTCATATCCAGCGGGGGCAGCTTTTCTCCGGACTCCAATTCAAAGGAGAAGTTTTCTGTGGACAGGCCGTAAGCCTTATCCGACATATTTCCTGAAACTTTGCCCTTAATGAACTTTAGGCGCAGCGGAGCCAAGTCCGGCAGCTGCAGATCGACATGAGACAGAGCGCCGATGAAGCTTGCAGACGACGGAGACCATTTCACAAAATTGGCCCACAAAGAGCCCGAACCGGTGCCTTTGTATTTGAAGGAGAAGTCGGGCATCCACTTGGCCAGTTCTCCGAAATTAATAAAGTCGGTCTGCGCGTAGAGCTCTGCATCCCAGTCGGCAAGCTTTGACGGATTAAGCGCCGGGGTCTTAAAGAGCGCGCGAACGGTAATCGGAGAAGCGATTTCAGGCGGCAGCGTCAGCGTAAAAGCAAACTGCTTGTCTCTCGAAGAGCCGTTGTAGGCGGCGTTCACATTCTTGATTTCAAGTGTTTTGCCGCTCTTTTGATCGTGAACCAGAATCGTGCCGTCCTTGATTTCCAGAGATTTCTGCTTCAAAAGAAGCATGACGTCGGACGGCAGTTTGGTGGTGAGCGCATGAGTCTCAGTCTCGCCGGACATAAGCTTTTTGAGATTGACCTTTCTACCTAAGACGGAGAAGGACATCGGTGCCAGACGGCGGACTTCGACTTTGGGTTTATTCAAAGTGACGGATTCAAAGACCGGCGCGAGGTTTGTTAAAGAGCTGAGCGAAAGCTTGGCGGTAAGGGATTCAGCCGTAATCGGATCTTTGCCCGGCTCGCCGAGTTCAATGTTTTTAAGCGTGATTTCCGGAGACAGTCCCTGCCAATCAGTGTCCAGAGAGCCGAACTGGACAGGAATATCCA
>OGGV01001372.1_pt1 | contig 11843 bp, 9 predicted proteins | sample 1571301 | NCBI WGS metagenome assembly OGGV01 (sample SAMEA2582072, study PRJEB24529) | metagenome | biome: Human gut stool | place: China | collected 2011
GTTGTAAGTGATACGGCTGCGGTCATTTAAGAAAAAAGACCATCAAATTCTAAAGCAAATGTTAAAATATTCAGTACCACTTGTACCAAACAATTTATCTTGGATAATCATAAGCTTGTCAGATAGACTTATGCTTACAGCAATGAGTGGTACAGAAGCAAACGGAATTTATTCTATTGCAAATAAATTTCCAAATATAATTTATACATGTTACGGATTTTTTTCTACTGCATGGAAAGAATCGGCTGCAAAAATATTAAAAGATGATAACAAGGTAAAATATTATAACAGTATTTACAAAGATATAAAATTCTTTTTAAAGGCAATCGTATTAGGACTAATTGCAATAATGCCCTTCGTATTTGTTATAGCTATATCCTTAACAAAGGAGCAATCATTACAATTAAATGGGTATAGATTCATACCAGAAGAGTGGAGCTTAGAAGCTTATAAATATATATTCTCATCTGGTAGCCAGATTTTAACATCATATGGAGTTACAATTACTGTTACAATTGTAGGTACTTTAATTGGACTAGCTATAATGTCAATGTATGGATATGCTTTATCAAGAAAGAGCTTTGCTTATAGAAAGTTCTTTACTAAAGTAATATTTATACCAATGTTATTCTCAGGTGGTATGGTTGCTTCATACCTAGTAGTTACAAGATTCTTAGGATTAAAGAATACAATATGGGCACTTATACTTCCAATGTGTGTAAGTTCATTCCATATAATTATTTTAAGAACATTCTTTAAGACATCAGTACCAGACGCTATTATAGAATCAGCTAAAATAGATGGAGCATCAGAGTGGAGATTATTCTTAAGAATAGTATTACCAATCTCTCTTCCTGGTATAGCAACAATAGGATTATTCTTAACTTTAGGATACTGGAATGACTGGTTCAACGCTATGTTATATATTGATGAGCCAAACTTAATACCATTACAGTACTTATTAATAAGACTTGAAAACTCAATGGAGTTCTTAGCAAATAACGCAACATCACTTGGTGCAAATGCTATAGAAGCTACTAAGAGTATGCCAAAGGATACTGCTAAGATGGCTATAGTTGTTATTTCAACTTTACCAATCATATTTGCTTATCCATTCTTCCAAAGATACTTTGTAAATGGATTAACAATTGGAGCAGTTAAAGAGTAATTAAATAGAATAATATGACTGTGTCAAGGCACTTAAATAAAACTTATAAATATATTTCGAGAATTACTGGACTTAGCTAAGAATTTATAGCAATCATTCCGAGATATTTACTAAAGCTTCGAAACTAGCTTCGCGTCGAACAATCTCAGCTTCTTAACGTAAATATCTCTCCATGATTGCTTAAATTCTAAAGCACATCCAGATATTCTCTCCATATTATTTATAAGTTTTATTTGTATGTTATGTAATAAAAATATATTTAGTTTTTAATTAGATTTTATTTATTAATAGTTAAGATTACTATATTTATTAACTTTAAAATTTTTAACTAGCCTTTTTTTCTTCATCATACATATTTTCAAATTCCATTGATGTTGGACTTTCTTTTAATACTGCATTTAGGATTAGGGCAGCTATTGTTCCAGTTGATATTCCAGAAGAGAAGATCATTCTAATTGCTTCTGGAAGGTTATGAATTACATCAGGTCTAAATGTAACTCCTAGTCCAAGTCCCATAGAAATAGCTATTATTAAAAGGTTACGCTCTGTAAGTTTTATATTACTTAGTGTTCTAATACCAGCTGCCGCAACTGTTCCAAACATCATTATACCTACACCACCTAAAACTGGATTTGGTATTCCTGTTATTATGGCAGCTACTTTAGGTAAGAATCGAAGGATAACTAATAGTATTCCAGCCATTACAGCTACATGACGGCTAGCTACCTTAGTTAAAGAAATAATACCTATATTTTGGCTAAAAGAAGTATTAGGACAAGAACCTACTAGTCCACCTAAGGCACTTCCTACACCATCAGATAATACTCCAGCAGCAACTCTTTTATCACCAATATCAATATTAGATGTTTCTCCAATAGCCTTTAAACACCCTACAGTTCCTATTGTAGCTACAAAGTAAGCAGGTATAAAGGCCATAACTGCCTTAGCATCAAAAGTTACTCCGAATTCAAGGATTTTAGGGAATGATAGCCAACTTGCTTCCTTTACAGGATTAAAGTCAACTAGTCCAAGTGGAATACAAACTATGTATCCTACAACTATACCTATAAGTATTGAGGCACTACTAATCATGCCTTTTCCGTAGTTATTAAGTAAAAGAGTTATTACTAAGACAAACATAGCTACAGCTAAGTTTTCTAAACTAGCATAATTAGCTGAACCAGCACCACCAGCAGCCCAATCAATTGATACTGGAAGTAGAGTTAATCCTATTAAGGCAACTACTGTACCTGTAACAAGTGGTGGGAAAAATTTCATTAAAGGTTTTATAAAATAACTTAATATAATTTCAAAAAATGCTCCTAATATTGTTGCACCTATTATTCCTGGAAGTCCTAAAACTGAACCTACTGATATTGCTGGTGATACGAAAGTAAAATCTGTACCCATTATACATGCCACTTGAGAACCAATTTTTCCTACACCATTTGCTTGTATAATAGTAGCTATACCTGCTGCTAGTATTGATGCACTAATCACTGCTGTTGACATAATTGGATCAAACCCTAATGAACTTGATATAACAAGAGGAACAACTATTATTCCTCCAAAGGCTGCAAATATATGTTGAAACCCTAGCAGTATCTTTGTAAGTAAATTTGGATTATCATTTACTCCATAAATTAAATTATTTTTAGTTTTGATATTATTTTGCTTCATTACACTGTCTCCCTATTTTTAGTGTATATGACTCGATTTATATAAGTTTAACTAAACATAAAAAGCCTCGATAAATTATCGAGGCTTTAGTAACAATCTTAAAAATATATATTATATATAATGTAAGTTAAACTATACCTCGTAGTCTACTAATTTATGGTTAGTAGGTAGAAACTTGCGGACCATATTACCGCCAAATATACGAGTCATTTTTCTTTGTATTTTTATATATTCTAACATATTTATATAAACTTTCAATAGTTTTATACAATATATATTATTTTTTTACTTTTTAAAATTCTTATTTACTAGGAATAAAGATATCAGAAAGTTGAAAACCAATACACCGCCACAACAAGCCACGTAAAACGCCAACCACGGTTTCTCCGGCTTCATCACGAAATACGTGATAAGCGTAGCCACAGCCGTGATAACACTCAGCCCGATGAGGACACGTGTAAATGTTTTCTTATTCATTACGAGGATCGATATATTTTACAGCTTCTTTGAAACGACCGTAAGAGCCTTTGGCTTTTTCCAGTGCTTCGTTAGCATCCATACCCTTCTTCACCATATCCATGAATTTACCCAAGTGGATGAATTCATAACCGATTACTTCGTCATCAGCGTCTAATGCCATGCGCGTGCAATATCCCTCGGCCATCTCCAAGTAGCGGGGACCTTTAGCCAATGTACCGAACATCGTACCCACTTGGCTACGCAAACCTTTACCAAGGTCTTCCAAGCCAGCGCCTACAGGCAGACCTCCCTCTGAGAAAGCGGACTGTGTACGACCGTAGACGATCTGCAAGAACAACTCGCGCATAGCGGTGTTGATAGCGTCACAAACAAGGTCTGTGTTCAATGCTTCCAAAAGAGTTTTACCCGGAAGGATCTCAGAAGCCATAGCCGCTGAGTGAGTCATACCGGAACAACCGATTGTCTCTACAAGAGCCTCTTGGATGATTCCTTCTTTAACGTTTAATGTCAGCTTACATCCACCTTGTTTCGGCGCGCACCAACCGATACCGTGAGTCAAACCAGAGATATCAGTGATCTGAGTTGCTCTAACCCACTTTCCTTCTTCAGGAATCGGAGCGCACTGGTGGTTAGCTCCCTTCTTTACAACACACATGTGTTGAACTTCATGTGAATAAATCATAATCGCTAATTTATTATATTAAAGTGTAATAAAACCTTATGCTAATTTTATAGTAATATCGCTTTCTCTAAAGATCGCACAAAGATAGATTTTTTAATCCAGCCATGCAAGAGGCGGGATTTGTTATTTGTCGTTAGGGTATGGTTTTAACGGTTCCCCATTTAACAGGATCTCGTACGTGATAGGGGCGATCTTTTTCATCATAAGGCCTACTCCGCAATATTTTTCTTGCGACAAGCGGATCGCCTTGTCTATCTTGGCTGCGTCTTCCTTGTTCCCTTGGATATGGTAGGTCATGTGGAATGCGGTGTATACCATGGGGATGGTGTCGGAGCTCTCGGCCTTCACGTCAATGGATACTTTCTCGAAACGTACCCTCATCTTGTTGAACAAAGGGATTACGTCCATGGCGCTGCATCCGGCTAAGGCTACGAGCATTAGGGCTTTGGGACGGGGGCCCTCGTCGTTGCCCCCGTTCTCCATATCCCTGTCTATTGTCACCTTATGCCCGTCTAGCAAGGTCTCGAATGTCAAGTCCTTTTCCCAGTTTAGAGTGATTTGAGCGGACATGTTATTCTTGTTTATTTTAGTATTTCTTGAAGTTTAGCGTCGATCTCCTCGCCATGTAGGTTCTTGGCGATGATCGTTCCGTCCTTATCCACCAATACGGTGTGAGGGATGCTGTTTACCCCGTATAGTTGAGCACCGGAGTTTTTCCAGCCTTGCAAGTCGGAGAGTTGGGTCCATGTGATATTCAGGTCCTTTACGCCTTTCGCCCATGCGTCAGCCTTGCTATCCAAGGAGATGCCAACTATCTCGAAACCTTTGTTCTTGTATTTCTTGTAAGCGGCTACCAAATTCGGCATATCCCGGCGGCAAGGAGGACACCAGCTTGCCCAAAAATCGATCAACACGATGTTCTTGCCATTGCCTACGAACTCGGATAACTTGTGCGTCTTACCGTTCGGGTCGGCCATCTCGAAGTCCACGAACTTCTTGCCTACGGCTACGGTTTTCAGTACATCTAGGTGAGCCATGAGCTTATCGATGTTCGGAACGGCCTTGAAAGCGGAGTCCGCCTTGGCGATAATCTCGTTCTGGACCGCCTCGTCCAAGCTGTAACGGAAATCGTATAATAACTTGGCGGCGGATTGCTTGGTCGTATTATTCAATATGTAAGTCTTGACGGCATCGGTTACCTTTTGGTCGATCTCGTCATATTTCTTCTCGGCGGCGCTTACGACTTCCTTATCCTCTGATTTCATGTCGGCGGAAAGCTTCTCCAGATCCGCACGCAAAGTCTTCATTTGTGCTTGCAGGGCTTTCAGGCCGTCATTCTCCGGTGTTCCGGAAACGGCGGAAGCGGCCTCGTCAAGAACAGCCTGTAATTTACCGTTCTCCAGTACGAATACGCTTGTAAAAGGAGCGTTCTCGCCGGAAGCGGCACGTTTGGGTTCCACGACATCCTCGGCGAAGGCGAGTTTGCGTAGGGCAGGGGCGTTCTGTGTTCCTTTGAACGTGAACGTGCCGTTCTGCACCAATGCGCTATCCATTGGGGCGGCGTCTTGTACGCCATATTCATACAGGTAAACGTATTTTCCGTTTAGATCGGTGTTCGCTACGGTACCGTTGATCTCGTAACCCGGTTTTTCGCTGCATGCGGCTAGGAGCAGAGCTGATGCGGCAAGAGTAAGATACTTTTTCATTTTGTATTTGTGTTATGTAAGTAATGTATTAAAATATGGAATATTGACTTCGCGAATATACGAAGTCTTTTGGGAAAAAACGTTGCCCGATGACATTTACATAAGGCTTTGCTCCGAAAAAAGAAATATTCTCGCTTATCTTATCTGTAGAAGAGTGAATTTTTAAGTATAGTGTTGTTTTTCAATTTATTGCAGTTTTGTTGTTTTTTATGCTTAGGAAACTTTAGTTTCTTCTAGGGAAAACAAAAGTTTTCCTATGAATAAACAAGAGTTTATCGGAAGAAACAGATGTTTCTTTTAGAAGGTCGGCTATGTCTCCAATGAAAATCTGTCCGAGTTATTGAAATAAGTGGAGTTTTATGTACTTTTGAGGACTAAACAACGGACGATTGAGACAATGACATTTAAAGAAGTACTTCAAAGATTCCGTACCGGATCTTTTACCGAAAGAGAAAAGGGAGCGAAGTTTGAGAAACTGATGAAGAGATGGTTCCAAACGGACCCTCGCTATGCGGATAAATTGCAGGAGGTTTGGCTTTGGGAGGAATTTCCGGGAAAAAAGGATTTCGGCGGGAAAGATCTTGGTATAGACTTGGTGGCGAAAACTGATTTGGGTGATTATTGAGCCATCCAGTGTAAATGCTATGACGAGAAGGCCGTCATAAGCAAGGCGGTCGTAGACTCCTTTATATCCACCGCTCATCGTGCGTTTATAGATGATTTAACCTTGAAGACCACGTATTTCAGTAACCTGATCTGGGTTTCTACCACCTTGCGCTGGGGAGCGAATGCGGAAGAGACGTTGAAAGGTCAAGACATTTCGGTGACTCGTATCAATATGCATGAGTTGGAGGCTTCTCCGGTTGATTGGGATAAACTCTTGAAAGGGGATACGGGAAAAGCGGCTTTACGGGAAGGTAAACAGCCTCGCAAGCATCAGTTGGAAGCGATGAAAGCGGCTCATGAATATTTTAGGGTACATGACCGGGGGAAACTAATCATGGCTTGTGGAACGGGAAAAACGTACACCTCCTTGGAGATCATAGAGCAAGAGACCGGGGGCAAGGGACTGATTTTATTCATGGTCCCCAGTATCGCTCTTTTAGGACAATCGCTGAATGCTTGGATGACAGATACGAAATACAGGATGAAGGCTGTTTGTATTTGCTCGGATTCCAAGGCTTCCAAAAGGAACGATTTCGATAATGACGAGACGAGTATCATCGATAACCCATTGCCCGCCACGACAAATATCAACTCGATAAAACGGCAATTATTAGGCTATAAGGATACGGACGGACTGGTTGTCGTATTCTCGACCTATCAAAGTATAGATGTCTTGGCCGAGGCGCAGCGAGCGCTATTGGAGGCTGATCCGTCTTATGGTATATTCGATTATATCGTTTGCGACGAGGCGCATCGGACAACCGGTTTTAAGCAAAAAGGGCGTGATGAGAGTCATTTTACTAAAATACATGACAATGACTTGATCCGGGGGAAAAAGCGTCTTTACATGACGGCTACCCCACGTTATTATAATGACAATGCCAAGGCGACGGCTAAAGACAAGGATTTAGTGTTGTGGAGCATGAATAACCCGGACTATTATGGCGAGGAGTTTTTCCGGATCGGATTCGGACGTGCCGTGCGTGAGGGACTGCTGACGGACTATAAGGTATTGGTGCTGACGATTAGCGAGGATGATATCCCGGATTCTATCCTAGAGGATGTCAAGGATAAGCAACAAAAGGAAATAAAGATGGACGACGCCAGTAAGCTCATCGGTTGTATCAATGGCTTGTCCAAACGTATAAAAGGAGATAAGGGGGTTACGAAGGAGGCGGACCCGGTATTGATGCGGAGGGCCGTGGCGTTTTGCTCGACCATTAATCCGAGTGAGCGGGGGAGCGGTATCTCTTCCAAGGGGTTTGCTGCCGTGATGCCTACGATGGTGAGAAAATATAAGGAATCCTTGTCGGAGGAAGTACGGGAAGAGGTCGTGGATATCGAGGTTCAACATATCGACGGGGCGATGAATGCCGCTACACGGGAGGAGAAGATCGCTTGGCTGAAGGAGGAGACCGGCAATCCGAACGAGTGCCGTATTCTATCGAACGTGCGTTGCTTGTCCGAAGGGGTGGATGTGCCGGCTTTGGACGCTGTTCTTTTTGTCGCCGCCCGTAATAGCGAGGTGGATGTCGTGCAGAGCGTGGGGCGTGTGATGCGTACGTTCCACAAGGGGGCTTCGGATGAGAAGAAATATGGTTATATCATTGTCCCGGTAGTCGTTCCGGCGGATGTGGAGCCGGAGAAGGCGATGGAGGATAACGAGCGTTTTTCCGTGGTCTGGAAAATCTTGAATGCCTTGCGTGCCCACGACGATGAGTTTAACGCTACGGTCAATAAGATACATTTGAATAAGGTGAAGCCTCCCAAGGTGGTTGTCGCCGGGATACCGCAAGGCTCGGGTCGGATGCACGGGAAGGATTGGATGCCCGATCCGCAGGATCAACAGACGGGGGCGACCGAGCTAAGTAATGAGGAAATCGCTCGCCAGTTGGAACTTCGTTTCGGTTCTTTGCAAGATGGGATCTATGCGAAGATGGTCGAGAAGGTCGGAGATCGCCTGTATTGGGAGAACTGGGCGAGGGAGATCGGCTTGATCGCCCAGAAATTTATAGAGCGCATCGCCCGTGTCGTGAAAGAGGGATTGCACAAAGAGGCTTTCGTTGAATTCTTGAATGGCTTGCAAAAGAACTTGAACCCTTCCATTGACGAGGGACAAGCGGTGGAGATGCTGGCGCAGCATATGATTACACGTCCGGTATTCGATGCCTTGTTTAAGGACTATCAGTTTGTCAAGAATAATGCGGTCAGCCGTAGTATGCAACGTATGTTGGAGCTACTGGAGAGCGAGGCCATGGAAAAGGATACGGAGGTATTGAATAAATTCTATGAGAACGTGCGCATGAACGTAGGCGATATTGACAATCTGGAAGGAAAGCAGACGCTTATCAAGAATCTGTATGAGAAGTTCTTCAAGGGTGCTTTCCCGAAGACCGTGGATAAGCTGGGTATTGTTTATACACCCGTGGAATGCGTGGATTTTATTATCCATTCCGTTGACGATATCTTGCGCAAGGAATTTGATTGCAGCCTTTCGGATGAGAATGTGCATATCTTAGATCCTTTCACGGGGACAGGTACTTTCATTACCCGTTTGCTACAAAGCGGTTTGATCCGTCCGGAGGATCTGGAACGTAAATATAAGAATGAGATTCATTGCAATGAGTTGGTCTTGCTTGCTTATTATATCGCTGATGTCAATATCGAGAGCGTCTTTCATAGTCTCGTAAAGCGAGATACTTATTTGCCGTTCGAGGGCATTTGCTTAACGGACACTTTCCAGACAACCGAGAACGAGGAGAATGTTTTGGATCAGACTTGGTTTCCCGAGAATGCGGCGAATGTGGATAAGCAAAAGAAAGCTCCGGTACGGGTTATAATGGGTAATCCTCCGTACTCGGTCGGACAGAAATCGGCGAATGATAATGCGCAGAATTTGAGTTACGCTCATTTGGATAAACGGATTGCCGAGACGTATGCCAAAGCCGCTCAAGCGACTAATAAGAACTCTCTTGATGATAGTTATATTAAGGCGTTTCGTTGGGCGAGTGATCGTATTGCGGATTGCAAGGATGGGGGTGTGGTAGCTTTCATTAGTAATGGGGCTTGGATTGATGGAAATGCTCAAGAAGGATTTAGGAAATGTCTTGAGGATGAATATTCGAGTGTATATGTGTTTAATTTAAGGGGAAACCAACGTACGAGTGGTGAGTTGTCTCGTAAAGAAGGCGGTAAAATATTTGGTTCAGGTTCTCGTACGCCTATATCAATCACCTTCTTAATAAAGAACCCGAAAAAGAAAGGGAAAGCGACGATTCTGTATCATGATATTGGTGATTATTTATCTCGTGAGCAGAAGCTTAAAAAGATAAGTGAGTTTGGTTCCGTTGATTCTAGTAAATTACAATGGGAGATTGTTGCTCCGAATGAGAAAGGGGATTGGATTAATCAGAGAGGGGATGTGTTTGATTCTTTGATACTTTTGGGTGATAAGGATAATAAAGCTAATAAGCTAACTCTATTTAATGCTGTTTATGCAAGAGGCATAGGTTCTTCTCGCGATTCATGGGCTTATAACTATTCGAGACAAAAAATGCTTGAGTCAATGAGACGATCAAATGAGTTCTATAATGAGCAAAGATTAAAATATCAAGAATATAAAAGGTATAATCCGAATATTGATGTTGTGAGTTTTATTGACAATGACCCATTAAAAATAAGTTGGAGTAGAGCTTATAGACAAGATGTAGAAAAAAATAGAGAGCATTTTTATGATGTTAAATATGCCTCTATAGGGTTGTATCGTCCATTTTCAAAGCAAAATTTGTATTTTGATAAGACTGTTCTAAATGATGTAGGACCTATTTTTAATATGTTCCCGACTTCAAGTCATAAGAATTTAGTGATTTGCGTTAGCGGTGTCGGCGTAACAAAAGACTTTAGCTGTATCATAACAGATATGCTTCCAGATTTAGAACTTATAGGAAAGAGTCAATGCTTCCCTCTCTACTGGTACGAAGAAAACAAGAACAAGCAGCAAACCTTGTCCTTATTCGATACCGAATCAAGCGATGATTACATCCGTCGAGACGGAATCACCGACTGGATACTGAAAGAAGTCCGTACCCGTTTCGGTAATGCCCGGAAGATCACGAAAGAAACCATCTTCTACTATGTGTATGGCTTGCTTCATTCCCCGAAATACCGGGAAGCCTTTGCAGCCGATCTGAAGAAATCCTTACCACGTATCCCGATCGTGGAAGATATAGACGCTTTCCTCGATTTCTCCTATGCGGGTAAGCAACTGGCTAATCTGCATCTGAATTATGAGGAAATACCTGCGTATGAGGGCGTGACAGTCATTGGCGACAGGCAAAAGGAGGAAGCCCCGGATGGTCGTATGATTGCCGGAACTACGGATCTATATGCGGTCAAGGTGGATTATAAATACTATGAGGTAGAGAAAATGCGATTCCCCAAAAAGGGGCAAAAGGATACGATTATCTACAACAGCTCGATTCGCATAGAGAACATACCCGATGAGGCGTATGAGTACATCGTGAACGGTAAATCCGCTATCGAATGGATCATGGAGCGCTATCAAGTGAAAACCGATCCAAGTAGCTTGATCAAGAACGATCCGAATGACTGGAGCCGTGAGCATGATAACCCCCGTTATATCTTGGACTTGCTACTCTCCGTAATCAACGTGAGCGTACAAACCATGGAGATCGTCAAAAAGTTACCGGATTTAAAGTTGGAATAAGAAAATAGTAAAAGGGGCTTCTTGTGAGGAATTCATATTTATTATTTTATAATCTAGAGATACACCTAGGGATAAAGCTTGCATGCATATAAAGTCTTTATGTAAAGGAGCTAAAAAGGTGTGTTTATACGATAAAGTATTATGTATTTGGGGCGGACGATGAAGGAGTTGATCTATATTGTCAGACCTGTTTTAGGAAATCGGCTTGTAAAGTGTTAATCATTCCTTCGGAACCAATTTTAGGGTGATTTTTCAATGAACATATCCCCTTGTCTTTTTATTAATACGGATTTTTTTCCTTATATTCGCGTCACTTTTGAACACGTATCAAATAATTTCTAAATAAATCAATTAAGAAATGACAAAGAGTGCATTACAAATCGCAAGAGCAGCTTACCAACCGAAGGTACCCGCTGCGTTGAAAGGTGCAGTGAAAGCCGTTGACGGCGAGTATACTCAATCAGTAGCCGATCAGGAAGAAATCAAGAAATTGTTCCCGAACACTTACGGAATGCCGATCGTTACATTCGAGAAGAGTAACGAGGAGAAGGCTATGCCTGTCATGAACGTTGGTGTGATCCTTTCCGGTGGTCAGGCTCCCGGTGGTCACAACGTGATCGCTGGTTTGTTCGACGGTATCAAGGCTCACAACGCAGATTCTCGTCTGTATGGTTTCATCTTGGGCCCGGGCGGTTTGATCGATCATAAATATATGGAATTGACGGCTGATATTAT
>OGGV01001375.1_pt1 | contig 11789 bp, 9 predicted proteins | sample 1571301 | NCBI WGS metagenome assembly OGGV01 (sample SAMEA2582072, study PRJEB24529) | metagenome | biome: Human gut stool | place: China | collected 2011
TGCCCTGGGGCTGAATCAGAAATGCAGAGCTCACATCACCGGCATGACTCCCGGGCGGATCGTGGACTACGGACTCAAGGATTCCATGAACATGGGGGCCTGCATGGCACCTGCCGCCGCAGATACCATCGAACGCCACCTGGAGGATTTTCATGTGCAGCCACAGGAATGCTATGCGGTGGAAGATTCTCCAAATGGAATTCACAGTGCATACAGTGCAGGATGTAAGGTGTTTATGGTGCCGGATCTGACACAGCCGGATGCCGAACTGGAGAAATTTATATACAAAAAAGTGGAATCACTTGTAGCACTAAAGGAGTATTTTTAAATTTTTTCTTGCAATCACTGGAATTGTGTGATAAAACAGATTACAAAAGGAACGTACATCAGGGATGTACGACAGAAAATGCATAGATGGAGACTCTGATCATCAGACATCGACAGGAATACAGCGTCACCGACTGAGAGCGCTGTTTGCGGAAGCTGGCGAAGGGAACACTCCGGAGCAGGTGATCTGAACTGCAGAATATCACATGTAGCTAGGATGACACGTTGCACGCGTTAAGTGACAAGAGTGGATAGGCAAAGGCGCCTGTCAATTCGGGTGGTACCACGGATTAGATGATTCGTCCCGGGATATGTTTTAACATGTCCCGGGGCTTTTTGTATTCAAAAATAAGCTGTACAGGGAGCGCACATTCGGGACACTATATAACAGGAGGTGCGATATGTACAGAGATTTAACAATGAAAGAGATCAGTGAACAGCAGATCGGACAGACTTTGCAGGTGGCAGGCTGGGTGGAGAACATCCGTGACCACGGCGGCGTATCCTTTATCGATCTACGGGATATGTACGGTGTGTTACAGGTGGTCATCCGTAAGCCGGAGCTTTTAAAGGGCATCACCAAGGAAATGTGCCTGTCCATTACCGGTCTCATGGAGCACAGGGACGAAGAGACCTACAACCCGAAGATTCCTTCCGGCACCATCGAACTGGAAGCACACAGGATCGATGTGTTGGGAAGAGTATATAAACAGCTTCCTTTCGAGATCCAGACGTCTAAAGAGATCCGGGAAGATGTGAGATTAAAATATCGTTATCTTGACCTTAGAAATGCAAAGGTTCGTGACAATATGATTTTTAGATCAAAAGTTATAAGTTTTCTTCGTCAGAAGATGACAGACATGGGATTTTTAGAAATTCAGACACCTATCCTTTGTGCTTCATCACCTGAGGGTGCAAGAGATTATCTTGTGCCAAGCCGTGTGCATCCGGGAAATTTCTATGCACTGCCACAGTCTCCGCAGCTGTTCAAGCAGCTTCTGATGGCATCCGGCTATGACCGGTATTTCCAGATCGCCCGCTGCTTCCGTGACGAGGATCTGCGTGCAGACCGTCAGCCGGAGTTTACACAGGCAGATATGGAGCTTTCCTTTGTTGATATCGACGATGTCATTGATGTCAACGAGCGTCTGTTAAAATTTGTATTTAAGGAAGCCATCGGTGTGGATGTGCAGATTCCGCTGCAGCGTATGCCGTGGCAGGAAGCCATGGATCGTTTCGGTTCCGACAAGCCGGATACCCGTTTCGGTATGGAACTGGTGAATGTGACAGAGACTGTGAAAGACAGTGAATTTGTTGTGTTCAAAGGGGCGATTGAGAACGGAGGAACAGTCCGTGGTATCAACGCAAAAGGACAGGGAGCAATGCCGCGTAAGAAGATTGACAAGCTGGTGGCATTTGCAAAAGATTTCGGTGCCAAGGGACTTGCTTATATTGCAATTCAGGAAGATGGTACCGTGAAATCCTCTTTCTCCAAATTTATGACAGAAGAAGAGATGAACAATCTGATTGCAGCAATGAACGGAGAAGCAGGAGATTTACTGCTCTTTGCGGCAGACAAGAACAAAGTTGTATGGGATGTCCTTGGAAATTTACGTCTGGAACTGGCAAAACAGATGGAACTTCTGGACAAGAATCAGTACAATTTCCTGTGGGTTACAGAATTCCCGCTGCTTGAGTGGAGCGATGAGCAGAATCGTTATCTGGCAATGCATCACCCATTCACGATGCCGATGGAAGAAGATCTGCAGTATATTGATTCCGAGCCGGGCAGAGTCCGTGCAAAAGCGTACGATATCGTCTTAAATGGAAATGAGATCGGTGGAGGAAGTGTAAGAATCTTCCAGAACGACGTACAGGAGAAGATGTTTGAGGTGCTTGGATTTACAAAAGAGCAGGCATATGAGCAGTTTGGCTTCCTTCTGGATGCATTCAAATACGGAGTACCGCCTCACGCAGGACTGGCATATGGTCTGGACAGAATGGTCATGCTGATGGCAAAAGAAGACAGTATCCGTGATGTGATGGCATTCCCGAAGATCAAAGACGCATCCTGCCTGATGACACAGGCTCCAAGTATGGCAGACAATAAACAGTTGGAAGAACTGGGACTGAAGTTGGATGTAAAGGATGTAAAAACAGAAGAATAATGTGAAGAAGTGTGCATTTTTTGAAAAATGGTGCATACAGAACGTGAATTATGGAGAGCTCTCAACTACACAAGTAGTAAGAGCTCTTTTTGTATTGCTTTTGATTTATCAAAGGAAACGGAGAGGGAACTCAAGCAGGGATTGAACTGGAAGTGGAAGAAATGCCGGGTTTTGAAAATATAAAAAAGACTGTAAATCTTTCGATCTACAGTCTCTTAAGAGCGATAGACGGGGTTCGAACCCGCGACCCCGACCTTGGCAAGGTCGTACTCTACCAGCTGAGCCACTATCGCGTTTGTTTTGTGTTCCCCTCGGAACAATATATACTATACTACAGGAGTTCTTATCTGTCAACAACTTTTTTGAAAAAAATTAATTTTTTTGAAATTTCTAATTGTATGTTCAAATCGTACTGTTTACACCAATCCCTGCCTGTATATTACAATATTCAAAAAGAGAATTATTCTCATCGACTTTTTTGCTATGATGTGTTAAAATCGAAAAGAATCATTCTTCAGTCCAAAAGAGGAGAATGAAATAGAGATCAAAAGGGATAAGGGAGCTAAGGAACAGGAGGAAAAGGTATGATGGCAGCAGCGATAGGAATGATAATTGTAGCATTGGCGCTTCTGATTTTTTGTGTTGCGGTAATGTGGAAAGTATTTTGTAAAGCAGGAGAACCCGGATGGGCGTCATTGATCCCGTTTTATAATTTGTATGTAATGACCAGGATAACCTGGGGGAGAGGATGGCTGTTTATTTTTGGATTCCTGCCGCTGGGGAATCTGATATTTGCAATTTTTACAATGATAAAACTGGCAAAAGTATTTGGAAAGAAGGGTGGATTTGCCTGTGGGCTGATTTTCTTAAGTATTGTCTTTCTTCCAATCCTTGCGTTTGGAAAGGCAGAGTATACAGGTCCGGATCGGGAGAAAAGTACAGGAGCGATCATAGCCAGTGCGATCACTGGCGGAATCGGTATCATTCTGTTGGTACTTGAAGTGATAGCAGTTGTCGCACTGGGCCTGTTTGCAGTTTCAGATCTGACAGTACAACAGACACAGGATGCGGTGATTTCACAAGAAGTTCCGGAGGAAACACAGGAAGAACCAGATGTGAAAGAAGAGGAGGGCGTTCAGAGAGAATATGAGGGCACTCCGATTGAAGGATATGAGGATTTTGAGACAGTATCCCTGGATGGTTATCAATGGGTTACGGATGTCACATTGTTCAAGGCTGGGGAGAATACAGTTACGGAGTCCACAGCAACTTCCGCAAAAGATGGAATTGAGCTGAAAGCAGGTTTTACACTTCTGGCTGCGGATGAAACGATTGAGCAGAGAATTTCGGCAGAAGTGGAAAATATCCGAAAGACATTGGAAAGTCAGGCGGGAATCTATACGGATATTACTGTAGGTGAGATGGTAGCAGAAGACGGATTCGTGATGCAGCAGCTGATCTGCAATCAGATCGGGGCAGATGGAGTGGCTTATCCGTGTACTGAGATCATACAGGTTCAGTTGATGGAGGACCGGGAAATTCTGGTGAGCAGTGTATCTTTGAATACTTCTCAGGCAACAGAAAACACAGAGCGATTGTTTACACAGGCCTGTGAATTATATGGTATTGCCTTTCAATAAGGTCAGCTATAAATAGAAGCGGACAGAAGAATGTCCGCTTTACTTTTCGAAAAGATTTTGTTACTCTATAGAAACAGAAGTCTGTAGATGGAGCAAAGAAAAACAGTGGATTCAAAAACAGAGGTGAAGAGTATGGAAAATAAAAAGATCAAAGTGGCATTGCTGGGACTTGGAACAGTTGGAGGCGGAGTGTACAAATTGATCCAGAGGAGATCAGAAAGTATGATACACACAGTTGGCGCCGAGCTGGAAGTGGAAAAGATCCTGGTACACAGTCTGCATAAAAAAAGAGAAGGTGTGGATACAGAGCTTCTCACAACGGACTGGAAATCGATTGTAAACGATCCGGAGATTCAGATTGTGATCGAAGTGATGGGCGGGATCGAACCGGCAAAGTCCATGATCGAGGAAGCACTTGGAGCCGGAAAGCATGTGGTGACAGCCAATAAAGATCTGATGGCAGAACACGGAGGAGAGCTTTTGGACCTTGCGGCGGCACATGGCTGTGATCTGCTGTTTGAGGCATCGGTGGCAGGCGCCATTCCGATCATCCGTCCGCTCAAACAGTGTCTTGCCGGAAATGAGATCTCAGAAGTGATGGGGATCGTGAACGGAACGACAAACTATATTTTAACCAAGATGTTTGAAGAAAACATGAGTTTTGAAGCTGCACTTGCAAAAGCAACAGAGCTGGGATATGCAGAGGCAGATCCGACAGCGGATGTGGAAGGACTGGATGCCGGAAGAAAGGTCGCGATCCTTTCCTCCATTGCCTTTCATTCCAGAGTACAGTTTAAAGATGTTTATACAGAAGGAATCACAAAGATCACAGCAGAAGATATTGCCTATGCAAAAGAGTTTGACTGTGTGATCAAGCTGCTTGCAGTTGCGCACAATACGGACAAAGGGATTGAAGTGGGAGTGTATCCGGTGCTGCTTGGAAAAGAGCATCCCCTGTCGTCCGTGCGGGATTCGTTCAATGCTGTTTTTGTGCACGGAGATGCTGTGGATGATGCGATGTTTTACGGAAGAGGTGCCGGGGAGATGCCGACGGCAAGTGCTGTTGTCGGTGATGTGATTGATGTTGCCAGAAACCTGCAGTTTGGATGCAACGGAAGAATCAGCTGTACCTGCTATCAGGATCTGCCGGTGAAGCCGTTTGATGAAGTGAAAAATAAATTTTTCCTCAGAATGCAGGTGAAAAACGAACCGGGAGTTCTGGCGAAAGTGGCAAGTGTATTTGGCGGTCATAAGGTAAGTATCCGCAGAGTTGTGCAGAAGCATGTACAGGAAGAAGCGGCTGAACTGGTCATCAGTACAGAAAAAGTGAAAGAGTATCATATTAAGGATGCGCTGAGAGAGCTGCAGAAAATGGACAGCATTTCTGAGATCAGCAGTATGATCAGAGAATATTAGAAGGAGAAGATAAGATTGAGTTACGCAGATAAAGTATTTATAGAGATGTGCAGAGACATTATTGACAACGGAACGAGTACAGAGGGAGAAAAGGTACGCCCGGTATGGGAGGATGGAACCTCTGCGTACACCATCAAAAAATTTGGCATTGTGAACCGTTATGACCTCTCAAAAGAGTTTCCGGCACTGACTCTGCGAAGGACAGGAATCAAGAGCTGTGTGGATGAGATGCTGTGGATCTGGCAGAAAAAGTCCAACAACATTCATGATTTAAACAGTCACATCTGGGACAGCTGGGCAGATGAGGACGGTTCCATCGGAAAAGCCTACGGCTATCAGATGCAGGTAAAGCATCAGTATAAAGAGGGAATGATGGATCAGGTCGATCGTGTGATCTATGATCTGAAGAACAATCCTTACAGCCGCCGGATCATGACGAATATCTATGTGCATCAGGATCTTCATGAGATGAATCTGTATCCGTGTGCATACAGTATGACATTTAATGTGACAAAAGAAAAGGACAGTGACAAACTGACATTAAATGGAATCCTGAATCAACGTTCTCAGGATGTACTGGCAGCAAATAACTGGAATGTGTGTCAGTATGCGGTGCTGCTTCATATGCTGGCACAGGTGTGTGATATGAAGGTCGGAGAGTTTGTTCATGTGATCGCAGATGCGCATATTTATGACAGACATATCCCGATGATCGAGGAACTGATCAAAAGAGAACCGCTTCCGGCACCGAAATTCTGGCTGAATCCAGAGGTAAAGGATTTCTATGAATTTACACCGGATGATGTACGTCTGGATGGATATGAGACACATCCTCAGATCAAGAATATCCCAATCGCGGTATAGGAGTTGTGCAAAAAAAGGAGGAAATGAATATGAACGCAATTGTAGCAGCCGATAAAAACTGGGCAATCGGATATAAAAACAAACTTCTGGTCAGCATTCCGGCAGATATGAAGTTTTTCCGTCAGATGACAGGTGGAAAGGTAGTTGTGATGGGAAGAAAGACGCTGGAAAGCTTTCCGAACGGTCTGCCGCTGAAGAACCGCACCAATATTGTGCTGACAGGGAATCCCAATTATCATGTGAAAGATGCAGTGATCGTGCATACAACAGAAGAATTGCTGGAAGAACTGAAAAAATATGATGAGGAAGAAATCTTTGTGATCGGCGGAGAAAGTATTTACCGGATGATGCTTCCTTATTGCAGCAAAGTATATGTAACAAAGATCGACCATGCATATCAGGCAGATACGTATTTCCCGAATCTGGATCAGCTGGAAGACTGGGAAATGACAGAAGTCAGTGAAGAGCATACTTGTTTTGATCTGGAGTATGTATTTTCGACTTACGAGCGCCGACAGTGAAGGCAGGCATATCATGAAATTTAGAAAAACATACAAGAGAAAACAGGCGGCAGTGCTGCTGAGTGTGTTTCTTTTGGTGACAAGTGTGGCCGGATGTCAGAGAGTGGGGGCTGTGAAAGAGACCGGCGAAGAGAAAGTAAATGTCGTGACAACCATTTTTCCACAGTATGATTTTGTACGTCAGATCGCAGGGGATAATGTAGAAGTATCGATGCTTTTAAAGCCGGGAGAAGAGACACACTCCTATGAGCCGACACCGCAGGACATTCTGAAGATCCAGAATTGTGATCTGTTTATTTATGTGGGCGGTGAGAACGATGAATGGGTGGAGGATATTCTGGACTCCATCGATACAGAACATATCAGACTGCTTCGCCTGATCGACTGCGTGGATACGGTAAATGAAGAACACGTAGAAGGGATGAAAGAAGAACGTGGTCATGAACATGAAGAAGAGAAAGAGCACGAGCATGAGCACGGGGAAGAGGAGCACGAAACACATGAGACGCTGACCCCGGATGAACATGTATGGACGTCTCCAAAGAATGCCATTGCAATTGTGGAGCAGATTGCAGATGTTCTGGGTGAGCTGGATCCGGAGCAGACGGCAGTTTATGAAGAGAACGAAAAAGCGTATGTGAGTCTTTTAGAAGAGCTGGATGATGAGTTTCGTGAGGTGGTAAGTTCGGCCAAACGCGATGTGCTGCTTTTTGGAGACCGTTTTCCGTTCCGGTATTTTGCAGATGAATACGGTCTGAAATACTATGCGGCATTTCCGGGCTGCGCATCCGATACGGAGCCAAGTGCGGCAACGATGGCATTTCTGATCAACAAAGCAAAGGAAGAACAGATTCCGGTGATCTTAAAGATGGAGCTGAGTAATGAGAATATTGCAAATGCCATTGCCGAGACGACACATGCGAAAGTGAAGACGTTTTACAGTTGTCATAATCTGACTGCAAAGGAATTTGCAGACGGGGAGACTTATCTGAGCATGATGAAAAAGAATGTAGAAACATTAAAGGAGGCTTTGAACTGATGGCATTGATAAAATGTGATGGAATTTCGATCGCATATGAGGGACAGACGGTTGTTCGGGATCTGTCTTTTTGGATCGAGCAGGGAGATTATCTCTGCATTGTGGGAGAGAATGGTTCCGGAAAGAGTACGCTGGTAAAAAGTCTTCTTGGATTAAAACCGCCCTTTAAAGGGCAGATTCTGCTGGGAGACGGATTGAAGCAAGACGAAATCGGGTATCTTCCCCAGCAGACGGTCGTGCAGAAAGATTTTCCGGCAAGCGTCTATGAGGTGGTACTTTCCGGCAGACTCAACAGCAGAGGCTGGCGGCCGTTTTACAGTGCAGCGGATAAGAAGGCAGCCAGAGAGAATATGGAGCTTTTAGGAATCCGGGAAATGGAACACCAGTGCTTCCGGGATCTTTCCGGCGGACAGAAACAGAGGGTGCTGCTGGCGAGAGCGCTGTGTGCCACAAAGAAGCTCCTGTTGTTAGACGAGCCCGTGACAGGACTGGATCCGCTGGTGACTGCAGAGTTTTACCAGTTGATTGAAAAAATCAATAAGGAGGCTAAAATTGCAGTTGTCATGGTGTCTCATGATATCGAAAGTACGATACAGTATGCAAGCCATATCCTGCATTTGCAGGAGAGCGCCCTGTTTTACGGAACTGCGCAGGAATATCAAAACAGTGCAGTCGGCAAGAGATTTCTGGGAGGTGAGGGAAATGCTTGATACATTTATGGAAATGATGTCCTATCCATTTATGGTACGGGCGTTTCTGGTGGGTTCCCTGGTGGCATTGTGTTCGGCACTTCTGGGAGTCAGTCTGGTACTGAAACGCTATTCGATGATCGGAGACGGGCTTTCTCATGTTGGATTCGGGGCACTGGCCATCGCGGCTGCGCTGAACATGGCGCCTTTGGCGGTTGCAATTCCGGTGGTCGTGGTGGCTGCGGTTCTGCTTCTTCGCATCAGCGGCAGCAGCAAGATCAAAGGAGATGCGGCAATTGCACTGATTTCTACGGGAGCACTGGCGATCGGGATTATGGTGATTTCGATGACGACAGGAATGAACACTGATGTTTATAACTATATGTTCGGAAGTATCCTTGCCATGAGTGGTGAGGATGTGCAGTCCAGTATTCTTCTGTCGGTTGCGGTGCTGATCTTATATCTGTTTTTCTATAATAAGATTTTTGCGATCACCTTTGATGAGACTTTCGCCCGGGCAACAGGAGTCCGTGCAAATCTGTATAATACTCTGATTGCGGTGTTGACGGCAGTTACGATCGTGTTGGGAATGCGGATGATGGGAGCACTTCTGATCTCCAGTCTGATTATTTTTCCGGCGCTGACTTCCATGCGGGTGTTTAAGACCTTTAAGGGTGTGATTCTGAATTCAGCGATTCTATCGGTTGTATGCCTGATTCTGGGAGTGACGATTTCCTATGTGTATGCAACACCGGCAGGTGCGAGTGTAGTTGTGGTCAATATGGCAATGCTGGCTGTCTACAGTGTGATCGGAGCCCTGAAAAACAGAAACAACGGGAAGTAAATGCGAATTGGATTAAAAAAGATCAAGAAAAGGAAATTGACAAAGATAAAAATACACCGTATAATGAGGATAAATTTCAGCAGCGAAAGCCTCTGAAATTCAGTGTATGAGGAATTTTATTCGCCCTGAGCTTTTTGACAGCTTGGGGCGTTTTGCATAAGGAGGGTGTGAAAGGTGAGGCAGATTTCAGGAAACAAATTATTTGTAAAAGCATTAAAAGAAGAAGACGTAGAAGTATTGTTCGGATATCCGGGCGCGTGTACGATCGATATCAGCGATGAGCTGTATAAGCAGAGCGGGATTGATGTGATCCTTCCGAGACACGAGCAGGCACTGGTGCATGAAGCGGATGCGTATGCGAGGACAACGGGGAAAGTCGGCGTCTGTCTGGTGACCAGCGGACCGGGAGCGACCAATCTGGTGACAGGACTTGCGACTGCCAATTATGACAGTGTTCCGCTGGTCTGTTTTACCGGACAGGTGGCGAGACATCTGATCGGAAATGATGCATTTCAGGAAGTGGATATTGTGGGGATCACACGGAGCATCACCAAGTATGGTGTGACGGTCACGAAGCGGGAAGATCTTGGACGGATCATCAAAGAGGCATTTTATATCGCAAGAACGGGAAGGCCGGGACCGGTTCTGATCGATCTTCCGAAAGATGTGATGGCGGAGCTTGGCAGTGCACAGTATCCGAAAGAGGTGAATATCAGAGGATATAAGCCGAATACCAGTGTACATATCGGACAGCTGAAAAGAGCGATCAAGATGCTTCACAAGGCAAAACGACCGCTGTTTCTGGCAGGCGGAGGGGTGAATATTGCGCGCGCCAGTGCATTGTTTACAGAAGTGGTGGAAAAAACACAGGTGCCGGTAGTGACAACGATCATGGGGCGAGGCGCCATTGCGACAAATCATCCGCTGTTTATCGGAAATCTGGGGATGCACGGCGCTTATGCAGCCAATATGGCAGTCAGCGGCTGTGATCTGCTGTTTTCCATCGGGACGCGCTTTAATGACCGGATCACGGGAAAACTGCATGAATTTGCGCCTCATGCACAAATTGTCCATATTGATATCGATACGGCATCGATTTCCAGAAATATTCATGTGGATATTCCAATCGTAGCAGATGCCAAAGAAGCGCTTACGAAGATGACGGAGTATGTGGAAGAGTGCGAGACAAAAAAATGGCTTGCGCAGATCGCGGCATGGAAAGAGGAGCATCCGCTTCGGATGAAACGGCATGCATTGATGAGCCCTCTGGATATTATTGAAGAGATGAACCGTCAGTTTGACGATGCAATCATCACGACAGATGTCGGTCAGCATATGATGCTGGTGTCTCAGTATGCGGAGATTACAGAAAAGAAGCAGCTTGTCATGTCCGGAGGACTGGGGACGATGGGATATGGATTCCCGGCGGCGATCGGAGCACAGATCGGTAATCCGGAGAAACGAGTGATCGCAGTTTCCGGGGATGGCGGTATGCAGATGAATATTCAGGAGTTTGCAACGGCAGTTCTGGAGGAGACACCGGTCATCGCCTGTGTATTTAACAATACATATCTGGGGATGGTGCGTCAGTGGCAGAAGCTGTTTTACGGAAAACGCTATGGGATGACCAATCTGCGCGCAGGAGCGCTTTCGAGACGGACAGATGGAGCCGAATTTCCGGAGTATACGCCGGATTTTGTAAAACTGGCAGAAAGCTATGGGGCAAAAGGAATCCGTGTGACAAAAACAGAAGAGATCTCGGCAGCATTTGAAGAGGCAAAGAAAAATACAAAAACTCCGACCCTGATTGAATTTATCATTGATCCGGAAGAGATGGTATATCCGATGATCAAGCCGGGCGGAACACTGGAAGATATGATTATGGATTGTTAGGAGGAAGACGGACGATGGCAGATAAAAGTATGAAAAAAAGATGGATTTCTCTGTATGTGGAAAATCAGGTGGGAGTGCTTTCTAAGATTTCCGGTCTGTTTTCCGGAAAATCCTACAACTTGGACAGTCTGACAGTAGGAACCACAGAAGATCCGACGGTATCCCGAATGACAATCGCCACAGTCAGTGATGATGAGACATTTGAGCAGATCAAAAAGCAGCTCAATCGAATGGTAGAAGTGATCAAGGTCATCGATTTTACAGATATTTTTGTGCGGATGAAAGAAATCCTTTATATCAAAGTCCGGAAGTGTACACTGGATCAGAAAGTGGAGCTGCATCAGATCGCAGAGACATTTAAAGGAAAAGTGATCGACTGTGTCAGTAA
>OGGV01001377.1_pt1 | contig 11765 bp, 10 predicted proteins | sample 1571301 | NCBI WGS metagenome assembly OGGV01 (sample SAMEA2582072, study PRJEB24529) | metagenome | biome: Human gut stool | place: China | collected 2011
GTGTTTCCGTTCGCCTGTTTTATTCCAGCGCCATTTTTGCGGCGGACAGGCAGCCGGTGCTTTTGACTGAGGCTTTTGCTTGCAAAGGAATTGAAAACGTGAGACGTGTTTTGGAAAAGAGGGGAAAGCAGCATGCGCGGCAATAAAATTGTGCTGGATCTGGAATTTACGCCGATTCGGGATGCGGATTTGCAGGCCATTGCCAGCAGTGAAATTCTGCAGATCTCCACAGTCAAATCCACTAATTAAATGAGCAAAATGAAATCCTGGGTGAGTTTCAGACCTATGTGCGCCCTCGCTACAGTATGATTCCGCCCTATATCACAAAAATCACAGGAATTCAGGAAGAAACAGTGGCACATGCTCCCGGTTATGAAAGCGCCGTGCAGGATTTTATCCAGTGGGTGGGAACCGCGGTGCCCAGTCGGTTTTATACCTGGAGCAATTCCGACCAGTGCGTCATGCTGCGGGAAGCGGAGCTGAAAGAAACCGCGCTGCCGGACATGTGCTATGCACACTGGATTGACTTGCAGCGGATTCACCAGCGGCTCTATGGCTTTTCCCGCCCCATGAATCTCACCAGTGCACTAGGCTCCATGGAAATTTATTTTGAGGGGACAGAGCACGGCGCACTGGCAGATGCCAGAAATACGGCATCCATTCTGCAAAGCATGAGCGATATGAAACGGGTGCAGAATCAGATTGCACAATCCCGTGTCACCTATAATCACGCAGATTCCCACGGATTTCCCATGCAGATGGTTTTTAAAAGCCGCTCTAACTGAGGCTGCGGCGGCGGATATTCCGGAACGGTTTTTAAAAACACGCTCTCCGGAATATCTTCTGAGAAATCCGGAGAAAGCACTTGCTTTTTTTTATGGAATCTGCTATAATAGGGGTAACAACGGTTACGGAGGTGAAATACAAATGGCATATAAAATCACAGACGCATGTCTTAGCTGCGGCAGCTGCCAGCCTGAGTGCCCGGTTGACGCAATTTCTGAGGGTGCAGAGAAGTATGAGATTGCAGAAGATGCTTGCATTTCCTGCGGTTCTTGTGCAAATGTATGTCCCGCTGATGCAATTGAAGCAGACTGATCGGATATATACACTTTAAAAGGCTGTTCTGCTGCCCGGCTTCCGGCCGGCTGCGGAACAGCTTTTTCCATGATACATCATATCAACAGAAACCATCCTTGCAGACGTATCTGTCGCGAGGACAGGCTCTGACAGAAAGGAAGAGAAAATTCCATGAAAAAAAGCAGAAAATGGACACAGACCCTGAGTCTGGTTCTGGGGGCTGCGCTGTTGTTTGCCGTGCCTGGATGCGGCAAGAAGGAAGTCACCGGCCGCGATCTGGCAGATGAAACAGATGTTGCCACCGCTGTTACCGAAATCACGAATCTCTACACCGCAGAAAAGGGGGAAGAGGTTTCCTCCAAGGATATCACCGCAACATTAGATCACGCATATCTTTCTCCCTACACCTTTGTAGACGGGGACGAAAAGATCGGCATTACCTTTTTTCAGATGACCATTCACAACGGCTCGGATCAGAAGCTGATTGCCAACAGCCTGTCCCAGAGCTTTGGCGTGGTGGTAGACGGCGAGGCATATTCTGGTATCAGCGTGCGCGGAACCCGGTTTATTTCTCTCCAATTCGGAGAGGATGCAGAGATGTTCAATGACCCCATTGAACCGGGAGGAACCAGGCAGGGCTATGTTTATCTGGAAGTACCGGCCGATTTCAAGGAACTGACACTGTATTATTATCCTGCTGCCGGTCTGGTAGACTGGACAGACGGCTATACCTATGAAATGAAACGAGAAGATATGGAGCCTACGCCGGATCCGGTAACATCGTTTGAATAAAAATGCCTGGGGATCAGTGACAACTGGTATTCCCGGCAGGTGTCCGCAGCGCTTCGGCAAGATTTGATTTTGAAAACGCGCAAAAAGCCCATGTGTCCTGCATTACAGCATGGTACATATGGGCTTTTTTCTGTAAAGAATGATATTATATTTTGTATGTAGGTGCGGATGCGGTGCTTGCTGCCGCGGTGTCGGCGGTATTTCCGTTTTTCTGGTCAATGCGTTGCGTCAGACGGCAGACCACTTCGTTCATGCGCTCCCAGGAGTAACGGTCTGCTTCTTCTCGGACGTGTGCGGAGAATTCTGCCTCCCGGTTTTCCCGGAAATAGCGAATGACAGCTTCTGCAATGGCGGCCGGATTTTTCGGTTCTACTACATAGCCGGTTTTTCCGTCCCGTACCACTTCCGGAAGTCCGCCTACATTGGTGACGATAACCGGCTTTTCGAAGCCGTAGGCAATCTGTGCCACGGCACTCTGAGTGGCAGATTCATAGGGGAGCACCACCAGATCCGCTGCGGCAAAGTACTTCTCCACTTCCTGATCGGGGACGTAGCCGCCAATCAAGTGAATGTGATCGGAAACGCCGGTGGACTGAATCAGTGCCTCATATTCTGCGCGCTCTTCCTCGCTGCCGAATTCGCCTACGACCATAAGCTCGATTTCCGGGTCATAGGCGGTGATCTCCGGCATTGCCCGGACGAGGTGCTTGAGTCCCTTGTATTCCCGGATCAGGCCGAAAAACAACAGCATTTTCTTTTCCGGTGCCATCTGGATTTCCGTCCGGCCTTCTTCCTTGGAAATGCCGCGAATCCGGAAGGCGTTATAGGTGGGGAGTACTGTTGTCTCATAGATGGGATCCGACACAATGGTTTTCAGGTCATCTGCATCCATCTTGGAATGGGTGATAAAGGCAGAGCCTTTTCTCAGTACCATTTTTGTAAGCTTTCGATCCATAGGGAAACGCTCATGAGGAAATACGTTGTGGCAGACAAACAAAAGGGGAATGCCCTTCAGCCGTCCTTCTAAAATACGGTAGCACGGGGCAAAATAGGGGTGCCACCACTGGAAAATGACATAGTCAGGGTTTAGCGCGCGGATTTTTTTGGCGCAGCGCAGGATGTTGAACGGATTCGCTGTGTGAATCCAGTATACCGCGTCCTCTACCTGAAAGGATTTGTTCTGATAGTCCCGCTGTTCCTTTTTGAACAGGAGCTTGGGATACTGCATCTGATAGGATACTGTATCTACGGAAAAGCATTGCTTTAAGTTTTTGACCATCAGACCTGTATAATGAGAAATGCCGCCCTTATAGGGATAAACCGGGCCGATCATGACAATTCGTTTTTTCATAGGATGTTGCTGCTGCTCCTCTCTGTATGCGGCGTATGCAGCCGCCTGCGTTCCAAACATGTGTCCGGAAAAAACCATGTGGTTTCTTCTGCCGTGACACTCTACCTATTATAACAAAAAAGCGGAAAAAGGTCAACTGGTATCTTTTTCAGTCAGGTGGACAGAACGCGAAAAAATGCAGTCAGTTTAGGATTTTTAGATGTATTTGTTATTATATTTTTCTTCTGCAACGATATCCGGAAATTCGTTCAAAAAACGCTGAAATAATATTCCAGCTTCACTAAAGCAAATGGAATTGCAGTATGGTATAATTAAAGTAAAGTAGAAAAAAAGAATTTGTCTGAAAATACCTATGGATAAATTTACCACAAGTAAAAGCAGCAGTAGTGTCCGCTGCCAGATCAGTCAAAACGAGAAATTGAAACAAAAAAGAGATTGATCTTTGAGAGACACGTATTAAGGGGTGCGCAGCAAGATGGAGAAAAAGGGAAAAAAGGAAGAACCTGTCCGGAACAAAACCGTAGATGTTGTGGCGGATTCCAATTACAGTATTATTTCACCAGAATATAACAAGGCGTTTCGCGCCTGGCGAAACAATGAAAAAAATGAATATGCCTTTCGCTGCCGTAAGCGGGAGGGAGAGGCCGTTTATGTGGAAGGTGTAGGCTATCACGCACAGGATCCTGCCGCAGAAGAGCGGCGTGCCATGATTCGAATCAATATGATTATCGGAATCGGGATGCTGTTTTACCTGCTGATTGAACATCTGCTGCCGGCTATTTTGATGAGCCTGGTGCATTTGCTGGGCGTGGATGTCAGCTATTGCTACAGTGACGGGACAGTATACGGCAATCAGATGGTAGTATTGGTTATTTTGATGCTGAATACCCTGCTGAAATACCTGGTGCCCATCTGTATTTTCCGGCGTTCCTTCCGGATGCCCCGGCAGGTGGCGTATCATCTGAAACCAGTGGTGCCCAGGGATGTGCCCATTTCTACCTTTGTCACGCTGGTGGTGTTTGCCGTGGCCAATGTGTGGCTGCTGTTTTCGCCAATAAATGTTCTGCGCACCAGCACACTGGGTTCGGCCTATTATACCGTTTCCTACATGGATCATTCCTATCAGATCATTTATCTGTTGTTTGAACTGTTCATGGTTTGTGTGATGCAGGAAGTGATGATTCACGGCGATATGCTGCATGTGCTGCGGCAGTTTGGAGACTGGCATGCGATTACACTGACAGCCTTTATGGCGGTCTGCATGACACCCAGCTATGCCACGGCGCTGATGGAACTGACATTTGCCATTGCAAGCGGTATTTCTGTAATTCGGAGCGGTTCGCTGTTGGTACCGATTCTAAACCGAATTCTGTATCATTTGCTGCTGTTTTTGTTCTTCATTATAGAAATCTGGCCAAATCAGGTGTTGTATTCCTATCGCCTGCTGATGATGCTGGGAATTTTACTGATCGGAATTTTGGGCTGTCTGCTGCTGATTCGTCCATCCAAGCAGAATCCGGCGCTGATGCCCCAGAAGCATTACATTTCAGGAAAAGAACGCATTCGACTGTTGTTCCATATGGGGCCGCTGGCAATTATCTTTTTCCTGTGTGCACTGCTCATGGTGATTGAGGTGATCCTTTAAATGGCAGAATTTATTCCGGATCCGGCAATGATGCAGCGTGCGCTGGAGCTGGCAGACGAGGCCGCTGCCCTGGAGGAAGTTCCGGTAGGCGCAGTGATTGTCCACAAGCCCACCGGCCGGATTGTCGGAGAGGGCTATAACCGCCGGGAGACAGACCGTTCGCCCCTGGCACATGCTGAGATCATGGCCATTGATCAGGCGAGCCGTACCTTAGGCGGCTGGCGGCTTCTGGACAGTGTTTTGTATGTGACGCTGGAACCGTGTCCCATGTGCGCCGGTGCAATTTTGCATGCGCGTCTGGATCAGGTTGTGTTCGGCACACGGGATCCCAAGGGCGGCGCGGTGCGTTCTATGGAAGAAATGTTCGCGTTGCCCTATCATTGGAAGCCGGAGGTTTATGAGGGACTGCTCCAGGCAGAATGCGCCGGAAAGCTGACGAACTTTTTCCGGATGCTCCGCGCCAAAAAGAAGCAGGCACAGCAAAAATAAGAGTTTGTCTTTCCGGATAGACCGGATGGTGCAGACGTGTTTCGTTTGAAATACAACAATTTTCCCGGAAGTTCTCGTAGAACGGGTTTCTTGAACTTCCGGGATTTTTTTAAAGGCGCTGCAAAAAGCGCCTGAGGAAACGGCAGTATGCCGGGAAAGGATTTGTTATGCAGAAATACCCATTTCAAGATATGATACTTTCCATGGAAGAACGGGTGGCCGATTTGCTGCGCCGTCTTACCCTGGAAGAAAAGATCTACATGCTTTCGACCCATCAGATGCCGGTGGAGCGCTTAGGAATAGGCGAATGGTATATCGGACAGGAGATTGCAAGAGGCTATGTAGGACGGGAGCCGGAAACGGTTTCTACTGTTTTCCCTCAGCCCATCGGCCTGGCCTCTACCTTTGATCCGGCGCTGATGCTCCAATTGGGAGAGATCGCCGGGGAAGAAGCCCGGTATTATCAGCGGAAGGATCCCAAGAGCCATCTCATGGTCTGGGGGCCTACGGTAGATCCGGAACGGGATCCGCGCTGGGGCAGAACCGAAGAGGGATACGGTGAAGACCCGTTTCTCATCGGCGAGATGACCACTGCCTATACCCAGGGACTGGCCGGCGAAGATCCGGTTTATCGCCGTACCATTCCCACCTTAAAGCATTTTTGTGCCAATAACAACGAAAAAAATCGGGGGAGCAGCTCCTCCAATATTACGCCGCGCACACTGCACGAATACTATTACCGGGCATTTGAAGCATCTATCGTCCGGGGTGGTGCGGACTCCATGATGACGGCATATAATGAGCTGGCCGGCGTTCCGGCTTGTATGAATCCGGACTTGCAGCACGTGGTCAAAGACCAGTGGAAGCTGGGCTTTGTGGTGACAGACGGGGCGGATTTCTCCCAGAATGTGCTGGCGCATCGTTCCCATGCAACTCACGGAGAAGCCCTGGCGGCCTGCCTGAAAAGCGGCTGTGACATTATGACAGACGGAGAAGAAATGGTAGCCGCCGCGGCACGAGACGCGCTGAAACGAGGTCTCATTACAGAAGCAGAGATCGATCGGGCGGTAGGAAATGCTCTTCTGGGACGCTTCCGGCTGGGCGAATTTGACGGGGATGCCTGCCCATATTGCATAGAACCGGCGGAGACGGACACACCGGTGCACCGTGCTGTGAATCAGTGTGCCGCAATGGAACAGATGTGCCTGCTACGCAACGAAGGACTTTTGCCCCTTTCTCTGAAAAAGGGGCAGAAGGTGGCGGTGATCGGCCCGCTGGGAGATGAAAACTACCGGGATTGGTATACCGGGGTGTCCTCCTATCATGTTTCTGTGCTGGACGGCCTGCGGCAGCGCCTGGGAGAAGACCAGGTGCTGTGGGATGACGGCTATGACGTTGTAGGGCTGCGCTCGGTGCAGAATGGGGCATATGCTTCAGTAGAAGCAGACGGCACAGTGCGCTTTTCCGCGGAAACGCCGGGAGAGAAGGAACGGTTTCAGTACCATGACTGGGATTTCGGCAGCGTGAACCTTCGTTCCTGCTGGAATGGCCGCTATGTAACCGAAGATGGCGTTTACCGGGCTTCCAGTGAGACCCCCTATGAATGGTTCATCCGGGAGTGGCTGCGGCCGGAGCCGTATGGAAAGCACATGCTGTTTCACAGCTGGCATGACCAGCCGATGCATGTCACCATGCAGGAGGACGGAACACTGCGCGCCGTTTCCGGCGGTCGTCCGTCTCCGGAACGGCTGTTTGAGGTAGAGGTGCTGGAGGACGGCGTTTCCCGCGCCGCAAAACTGGCAGCAGAAGCAGATGTGGTTGTTTTGTGCCTGGGAAATCATCCTATGCAGGTGGCGCGGGAGTGCTATGACCGGCCGAATCTGGAACTACCAGCACATGAAAAGGCGCTGCTGCGCGCGGTACAGCAGGCAAATCCTCAGACAGTTCTGGTGGTGGTTTCCAGTTATCCCTATGCATTGGAAGAGGCGCAGCAGCTGGTGCCTTCCATTCTCTACACTACGCATGCCGGGCCGGAACTGGGCAATGCTGTGGCAGAGACTCTCCTGGGCGGCAACAATCCGGCGGCGCGGTGTCCCATCACCTGGTACCGGACGGCACAGGATTTGCCGGACATTATGGAGTATGACATCATAGAGGCAGAGCGTACCTACTTATACGATACGGTAAAGTCCTTGTATCCCTTCGGGCACGGCCTGTCCTATTCCAGCTTTGCCTATCGGGATTTTACGGCAGAGGTGAAAAAGGAAGGGCTGCTGTTCCATCTGACCGTAGAAAACACCTCAGAGCGTGATGGGGACGAAGTAGTACAGCTGTACACCTGTGCTCTGCACTCCCGGATGAAGCGGCCGCGGCGGCAGCTCTGCGGTTTTCAGCGTGTGCCGGTTCCGGCCGGAGACAGCGTTCCGGTAACCATTTTTGTGCCATGGTACGCGCTGGAATGCTATGATGTGACACAGGAAAAAATGCTGGTGGAGCAGGGAGATTACTGGTTTGGCGCAGGTGCCTCTTCGGCGGATATTCGTCTGGAACTGGAACAGATGGTGCCGGGAGAAGAAATTCCGCTGCGCGACCTCTCTTTACCCACATTGGTGAAAAATTATGATGCTAAGTCCGGAATGGAGACGCACCTGTGGTTCTCCAAGAAACAAAATGACTGGTACGGCTGTACCAATGACTGGGGCGGCACGTTTTGCTTTGCAAAGGCGGCCTTTCAGGGATACACCAAAGGAGAACTGTGGGCGGCTGCGCCGTGTCTGGAAGCCACAGTGCAGATTTATGCCGGAGAAACTCTGCTGGGAGAAACGAAGATCCGGCCGTCCGGCTGCCCGGATGATTTCTGCCGGTATACCCTCGACTTAAAACCCTATACTGGCACTGCGGATCTGCGCCTGGTGGTACAGGGCATGGCAAGCCTGTATCGGATTCAGCTGGGATAACATAAGGATATGCTGGAGCGTGTTCCCCAAAAAATGTTTGGAGACAGGCTCTAAGGAGTTTGGTAAAAGGAGAATGGCACCGTGCGGCCATTCTCTTTTTTGTTTTGGTGTAACATTTTGCGCGCATCGGTGTATATGAGTATAGCAGCGCAGAAAAATGCCGAAACCAGTTCGGATTGCAGGGGCTTTTCCTGCTGTGATACGCGTACACAGTTCTGCTGCTGGGGAATATTCCAAAGACAAAATTATGCGAGGTGATCTGTAACGATGAAAGAGGAATGGACAAAGCAGCTGCAAAGCGGCGATGCGCAGGCGCTGGAAGCGATAATTGATCGCTATACCGGGTATGTCTACACCATTGTCCGGAATTTTTCTCGGGGAAAGCTGACACCGGAGGATATGGAAGAGATTACATCCGATGTGTTTTTGCGGCTGTGGCAGAGCCGGGCGCGCTTGCAGGAAGATGCACCGCTTTCGCCCTATATGGCGGCCATTGCCCGGAACAGCGTCAAAAACCGCTTTCGGGCAATGGGAAAAAATCCGCCGGTGCGGCAGTCCTTTGAAGATCTGACACTGGCGGATTCCAAGGATCTCTGCGCAGAGGCAGAGTATATGGAGATGATTTCTGGGCTGTACGCCAGCTTAAACCAGCTGCCGCATCCGGAGCAGGAAATTGTGATTCGCTTTTATTTTTACGGAGAAAAAACCTCGGAAATTGCAAAGGCACTGCATCTGACCGATGCAGCTGTTCGGGTACGGCTGCATCGCAGCCGCGGAAAGCTCCGGAATATGATGATTGCAGGAGGGTATCAATATGCAGAAGCATGAGGAATGGATTACGCACATTTGTCCGCTGCATCTGGAGGAAGATCGTGCACGGACAGAACGCATACAGAAGAAAGTCTCAGAACGGCTGTTAAAGCAAGCCAAAGAGGAGGAACCCACTATGATACAAAAACCAAAACTTCGCCGCAGATTTCGCCCGATTTTCTTTGCAGCCGCAGTCATCGGAATCGGAGCGGCTTCCCTGATTACCGCAAATGCGGCTACAGACGGTGCAATCCTGACGAAAATCAAGCTGACAATTCAGGGAAAAGAGGCAGCGTATGAGCTGCGGCCGGAAGAAACTGACGATCCGGACACCAGGGTATACCACATCCTGCCGAAAGACGGCGACGGAAGCGACTATCTGGTGAGGGAAGGAAAGGATTCTGTTTCTGTGGAAGCAGAGGGTGACGGAGACGGCAGTATTTCCATTTCGTCTGGGGATTCAGACGGAGACAGCACCGGAAATACGGGACTGGAAATCGAACAGAATGTACCGGATGCAGAGCAGTAAATCTGACAAAAGCCTATAACAAAAACGCTGTACAGAAATAAACTGTACAGCGTTTTTGCTATTTTTTAAAAGGAGAGCTTGTTTTATTTCGCATAATCGACTACGCGGCTTTCCCGGATCAGATTTACCTTGATCTGTCCCGGATAGTCCATTTCGGATTCGATCTGCTTTGCAATCTGCCGTGCCACCAATACCATTTTTTCATCGTTGATAACTTCCGGTACAACCATGACACGGATTTCACGGCCAGCCTGGAGCGCATAGCACTTTTCAACGCCTTCATAGGAGGCACAGATGCTTTCCAGCTTCTGAAGCCGCTTGATGTAGTTTTCATAGTTTTCACTGCGGGCAGCCGGCCGTGCGGCAGAAATTGCATCCGCAGCCTGTACGATACATGCAATCGCGGTTTTGGGTTCCACGTCATTATGGTGCGCTTCAATGGCGTGAATAACCTCGTTGTTCTCATTGTATTTCCGGCAGACATCCACACCGATCTGTACGTGAGAGCCTTCGATTTCGGCGGTCAGTGCCTTACCGATATCGTGGAGCAGGCCGGCACGGCGTGCCAGATTGGCATCTACGCCCAGTTCAGAAGCCAGCACACCGCTGAGCTTAGAAACCTCGATAGAGTGTGCCAGGACATTCTGGCGGTAGCTGGTACGGTAGTAGAGCCGCCCCAGCAGCTTGATCAGTTCGTTGTTCAGGCCGTGTACATTGGTTTCCAGAACTGCGCGCTCACCTTCCTGACGGATGCGGTGTTCTACCTCGCGCCGTGCCTTTTCCACCATTTCTTCGATCTTGGTCGGGTGAATCCGGCCGTCTGCAATCAGCTTTTCCAGTGCGATCCGGGCAACCTCCCGGCGAACATGGTCAAAGCAGGACAGGGCAATGGCTTCCGGCGTGTCATCGATGATGATATCTACGCCGGTGAGGGTTTCCAGTGTACGGATGTTTCTGCCTTCCCGGCCGATAATCCGTCCTTTCATCTCGTCATTGGGCAGCGCAACAACAGAAACAGCGGTTTCAGAAACCTGATCTGCGGCACATTTTGCAATTGCCAGGGAGATATAGCTTCGTGCCTTTTCTTCGCACTCATCCTTGAGCTGCTGCTCATAGTAGGAGATCTTAACGGCTTTTTCGTGTACCAGATCTTCGTCCAGTGCGCTCAAAATGTATTCCTTTGCCTGATCCTGTGTGAAGCCGGAGATTTCTTCCAGCTTTTTCATCTGGCTTTCCTTTACAGCTTCTGCTTCCGACAGCTTTTCGTCTGCGTTCCGCAGCTTGCGTTTCAGAGACTCTTCCTTTCGCTCCAGGTTATCCGTCTTTTTGTCCAGATTTTCTTCCTTCTGCTGAACCCGGCGTTCCTGACGGCCGATTTCAGAGCGTCTGTCCTTGATTTCCTTTTCCGCCTCAGAGCGGAGCTTATAGATTTCGTCTTTTGCTTCTACCAGGGCACCCTTTTTCCGGTTGTCTGCTTCTTTCTTCGCATCTTCCAGAATGCGCCCGGCTTCCTTTTCAGCAGAGCCAATGGCTGCTTCTGCCTGCTGCTTCCGCTGTTCTGCGCCGGCAGATACGCCTTTGCGGTAACAGAGAAAGCCTGCAATGCCGGCACCGATCAACAGGCCGACCAGACACAGCACAAGTGCGACTGCCAAGCTTACTTCCTGCATCTTCTTGCACAACCTCCTTATGGGAATCCTTCCTTGCCCGGCGGCAGAGCACGACTGTTCGCGCCTGCACAGCTGCCGGAGAAAAGGGAAGATTCGACTGATTTGTCTATCTTTTCACACAACAGCGTTTTTACCGAAGTCGGTATGTGCGTCTCGTATTCATTTATCAAATATTCTCAAAAAACTCGTTCTGTCCGTTCGGAAAGAATCGTTCCGGTGCGGCGGTTCCGATGCGTCTGCGGGAATTGAAAAAGAAAGCAGACCGCATAATACCTGTAAAACCATGGGACGAGAATCGGCAGCTGTGCCGAAAACAGCGCACGAAGCGGTGTCCGGTGTGCATACCGGACACCCTATACCTTCTGGCCGGCAAAGGAGACAAATGCAGCTGAAATCAGATCGGAAGAGCGTCGTGTAGGGAAAGAGTGTAGATCTCGGTGGT
>OGGV01001380.1_pt1 | contig 11746 bp, 5 predicted proteins | sample 1571301 | NCBI WGS metagenome assembly OGGV01 (sample SAMEA2582072, study PRJEB24529) | metagenome | biome: Human gut stool | place: China | collected 2011
AAATATAACAATAGAAGATTTTAAGGATAATTTAAATAAACAAATTGCTACAAAATTGTATGAAGAATTAGAAAAAGGAAATAGTAATATTAATAGTATATTGGATAATTTAAGTGATGAAGAACAAAATCATATAACAGCAATTTTAGCAGATGATTACGAAATAAATAATATCGAAAAGGCAATAGATGATATTATGCAAAGTTATGAAAAAGATAAACTAAATGAAATAGGGGTGAAAAATTAATGGCAAAAAAGAAGGATGAATTAGAAGAAGTTAAAAAGAAAGCTGAAAAAGATAAAGAAAATTTAGAAAAAATGGAAAAGGCAAGAAAAGATACTAAAAGAAAGGCTGAAAAAAAGATTGAGGAATTAAATGAACATAAGGCAAAAGATAAAAAAGAACAACATACTAAGGAAAAAGACGAAAATGACAAAATAAAAGATGATAAAGTAAACAATATATTAAAAAAGGCAAAAGAAAAGAGAAATCTTAAGCTTGTTTTCTTAATTCATGATTTGGATTCTTTAAGGAAAATGTTTCCGGAATCAGATAAAGAGTTTAAGCATATAGATGATACAATGTATGGGATAGCAGATTATGTCATAGCGCATAACAGCAGAATGAAGGATTATCTTATTGATAAGGGTGTCAGTCCTGATAAAATATATGAATTGGGAATATTTGACTATTTAACCGATTGTGAAACAGAAAGTAAAACAATAAAATATGCCAAAACATTAAATATAGCAGGTAATCTAGATACGGGTAAATGTAAATATATAAAAGAACTTAATAATCTGAAAAAAGATATACAGGTTAATCTGTATGGTCCTAATTATGATGAAAATGTGCTTAATTCAGAGTCAATACATTATAAGGGAAAGTTTCCATCAGATGAAATACCATATCTGTTAGATGAAGGCTTTGGACTTGTGTGGGATGGTGATGGAATTAATGGCTGTAGTGGTAATACAGGTGAATATCTAAGATATAATAATCCTCATAAGCTTTCTTTATATATGGTGTCTGGTCTTCCAGTTGTAATATGGAGCAAGGCAGCAGAGGCGGAATTCGTCATAAATAATAAGGTTGGAGTAGTTGTGGATGATATTAATGATTTCAACGATGTATTTGATAAGATAGACGAAAAAACTTATTACGAAATGGTTGAAAATACAAAAAAAATATCAGAGAAAATGAGAAATGGCAGGTATTTAGAGAAGGTTGTTAATGATATATTAACAACATTATAATACTGTAAAACATTGATATATAGTAATTGCTATATCATATATGAAGAAAGGACAAAATATGGGAGATAAGATAAAAAAAGGCGCATCCAGAAATGAGCTTATGGTTATTATATGCTTATGTATATATATATTCCTGTTAACATTTACAAATACAGCATGGTATACATTTAGTGAAGGCACTAAGGTTTATACTATATTTAAGCTGTTAAGATATGTGTCATATCTGTTGTTATTTATTGTTATTATGGCAGATATAATAAAGCATAATTACAGCAGGGAAACATTGTTTTATTTAATATGTCTTCTGGTATTTTCATTTATAGGAATGTTTACCGGAAAAGATAAGGCATTGTTCTTTTATATATTTCTGTTTGGTGCAGCATATAGTATGAGTATAAATAAGGTGGTTAAGTCAGCTTTTATTGTTCAGGCTGGACTTCTGCTTGTTACGGCAGTGTGTGCATTTGCAGGATTAGCAGACAACTCTATATTGGATTATGAGCGTTCAAGATATTCGCTGGGATTTAACTGGCCTAACCTTGCGCCTATATTACTTTTATTTGTTGCATTACAGTACATTTATATAAGAAAGAATAAAATAACTGTATGGGAATGTATAATAATTGAAGTTATCAATATCTTAATGTATAAGTTTACTAACACAAAGATGAGTTTCTTTATGTTAAGTGCATTGTTGGCAGTTGTTATAATATGCCAGTTATCAGCGACTATGAAGAAGCTTTTAAAGAAAGCCTTAATATCATTTAAAAAGCTTGTTGTTATAATTCCGGCTATATGTGCATTTATTGCATGCTGGCTGCCATTATATAATCCGGAAAGCACTATATGGATAAAGCTTAATAGTGTACTTTCAGAACGTTTATGGCAGTGTAGAAATGCTATAACAAGATATGGCTTTACACTATTTGGAAGACATATAGACTTTGAAGTACATAATGTACTTAATGGTGGTGTATCCGACCAGACATATTTTATTGACTCAGGATATCTGCATATAGCTATGCAGTCGGGATTAGTTATATTTGTATTACTTGTGCTTTTATATGTTATATGTATGTATAAGGCATATGCTAATAAGGATTATTATATGTTATGCATTATGATAGTTATATCTGTATTTTGTATAAATGATATTTACTTTATCAGTCCGTTTAACATATTTATATTATATGCGTTCTGTGATAATGACACTTTCAAAGAAATACCATTATTGCAGAAGTTATCAAAACCAGTAGGTGTGGTTTATGATTGTATAGGTAACATTAGTTCAAAGATGTCAAAGAAAGAACGTTAATATGAGTAAGCAGAAATCATTAAAATTAAACTTCATAATGAATGCAATACTTACAATGTCAAGCTTTCTGTTTCCGCTTATAACATTTCCGTATGTATCAAGAGTGTTACTTCCGGCAGGAACAGGAAGAGTTTCATTTGCGAATTCTGTTGTGACTTATTTCGTTATGATATCACAGCTTGGTATTCCGACATATGGTATAAGAGCGTGTGCGGTTGTAAGGGATAATCCGGTAAAGTTAAAGAAAACAGTATATGAGTTATTTATAATCAATGTGTTTATGAGTATTCTTGCATATGTAGTGTTTTTTATAGCTATGGCAAGTGTGCCAAGACTAAGGGCAGACAGAAATCTGTTTCTTATAACAAGTACACTCATATTCTTTAATACAATAGGTGTGGAATGGCTTTATAAGGCATTGGAGCAATATACATATATAACAGTCCGTTCAATTATATTTAAGTTTGTTGCGCTTATTGCAATGTTTGTGCTGGTACGTGATGCGGATGATTATGTAATATATGGCGGAATATCAATATTTGCAGCGTCAGCTTCTAATGTATTTAACTTCTTAAGATTAAGGAAAATCTTAGGAAAAAGAAAAGTGTCAGGACTTAATCTTAGAAGACATTTCAAGCCGGTATTTACATTTTTTATAATATCGTGTGCTACAACTATATATACTAATCTTGACAATGTTATGCTTGGTTTTATGAAGGATGATATTGAAGTTGGATATTATAATGCAGCAACGAAGATTAAAAATATTCTTGTAAGTATAGTCACATCATTAGGAACAGTGCTTATGCCAAGAGCTGCTTATTATATTGAGCAGGAAATGTGGGACGAATTCTATAAGCTTTCCAAGAAGGCTATAAAGTTCGTTCTGATTGCGGCAACATCGATGATGATATATTTTATGATATATGCAAGGGAAGGTGTGCTTTTTCTGTCGGGAGATGCATTTGAAGGGGCAGTTATTCCTATGATGATAGTAATGCCTACATTATTGTTTATAGGACTTACCAATATTATGGGTATTCAGATGCTTATTCCAATGGGACTTGAGAATGCAGTTATGATATCAACATTTGCAGGTGCGATAGCCGACCTTATATTAAATGCCATACTTATACCATTCTTTGGTTCGGCAGGTGCAGCTATAGGAACGCTTGTTGCAGAATTTATTGTGTTTATAGTCCAGATGGTATATCTTAAGAAGGATATAGCGTATCTGTATTCTAAACAGAATTATATAAAGATTATAGCTGCATTGATTGTTGCAATGATTGGAGCTGTTGCTGTTAAAGTATTAATATCAGGAATATTTATAAAACTTGTTGTATCAGCAGTATTATTCTTTGGATTATATGTAATTATGCTTTATATAATGAGAGAAGAAGTTATTACGGAGAACGTGAATAGAATTCTATCGCGTTTTATAAAAAGTAAATAGATTTATAATCAGGATGCTAAGGTAAAAATTATAAAGCCAATGGATTAAAATGGAGGATTAAAATGTACGATTATTTAGTAGTAGGTTCAGGATTATATGGTGCAATATTTGCCCATGAAGCTAAGAAAGCAGGAAAGTCAGTGCTTGTGGTTGACAAAAGACCTAATATAGCAGGTAACATTTACACAGAAAAGCAGGAAGGTATCAATGTACATAAGTACGGCGCACATATATTCCATACTAATAACAAGAAGGTATGGGAGTATATTACACAGTTTGCTGAATTCAACAGATTTACTAACAGTCCTGTAGCTAATTATAAAGGTGAGCTTTACTCAATGCCTTTTAATATGTACACATTCAATAAGATGTGGGGCGTTGTAACTCCAGAAGAGGCAGCGGCTAAGATTGAGGAGCAGAAAAAAGAGATAACAGGCGAACCTAAAAATCTTGAAGAGCAGGCAATATCACTTGTTGGACGTGATATATATGAAAAGCTTGTAAAGGGTTATACAGAAAAGCAGTGGGGAAGAGACTGCAAGGAACTTCCAGCATTTATTATTAAAAGACTTCCTGTAAGACTTACATTTGATAATAATTATTTCAATGCTTTATATCAGGGAATTCCAATGGGCGGATATACTAAGATGGTTGAAAATATCTTAGATGGTATTGAAGTAAGATTAAATACTGATTACCTTGAGCATAAGGAGGAGCTTGATGCACTTGCAGATAAGGTTGTATACACAGGTCCGATTGACGCATACTTTGGCTTTAAGCTTGGCGCTCTGGAATACCGTTCAGTAAGGTTTGAAAATGAAACTCTTGATAAGCCAAACTTTCAGGGTAATGCAGCTGTCAATTATACTGACAGGGAAACACCTTGGACACGTATTATAGAGCATAAGTGGTTTGAGTTTGGCAAGGATGAAGAGGGCAACGACCTTCCAAAGACTATTATAAGCCGTGAGTATTCATCAGAATGGAAGCCGGGTGATGAACCTTATTATCCAGTAAATGATGAGAAGAATGGAAAGCTGTACGAAGAGTATAAGAAGTTGGCAGATGCAGAGGGTAAAGTTATATTCGGTGGAAGACTTGGAGAATATAAGTATTATGATATGGATGCTACTATTGCTTCTGTACTTGATAAGTGTGAGAGTATTTTTGGAAAGTAGTATAATAATAGAAGCAAAAGGAGGAATTTTTTAATTATGGCTAAGAAATATTTGTCAATGGATGGGAACCAAGCTGCTGCTCATGTTGCATATGCATTTTCTGAAGTAGCAAGTATCTATCCAATCACACCTTCCGGCCCAATGGCAGATGTTGTTGACCAGTGGTCAGCAGCTGGAAGAAAGAATATTTTTGGTAATACAGTAAAGGTAACAGAGATGCAGTCTGAAGCAGGTGCTGCTGGTACAGTGCATGGTTCACTTGCAGCCGGTGCCCTTACAACAACATTCACAGCTTCACAGGGTCTTTTACTTATGATTCCTAATATGTATAAGATTGCTGCTGAACAGCTCCCTTGTGTATTTGATGTATCAGCTCGTACAGTTGCTACACAGTCACTTAACATTTTCGGTGACCATAGTGATGTTTATGCATGTCGTCAGACAGGTTTCGCTATGCTTGCTGAAACAAACCCACAGGAAGTTATGGACTTAAGCCCAGTTGCACATCTTGCAGCTCTTGATGGCAAGGTTCCATTCATCAACTTCTTTGATGGTTTCCGTACATCTCACGAGATCCAGAAGATTGAAAAGTGGGACTATGAAGACCTTAAGGAAATGTGCCCAATGGACAAGGTTGAGGAATTCCGTGCTCATGCACTTAATCCTAACAAGCCAGCTATGCGTGGTTCTCATGAGAATGGAGATGTATTCTTCCAGCATCGTGAAGCATGTAACACAGTATATGATGAACTTCCAGAAGTAGTAGAGAAGTACATGAAGAAAGTAAACGAGAAGCTCGGTACTAACTATGACTTATTCAACTACTATGGTGCTCCAGATGCTGACAGAGTTATCGTAGCTATGGGTTCTATCAATGACGTTGCAGAAGAAGTTATTGATTACTTAACAGCTAAGGGTGAGAAGGTTGGTCTTATTAAGGTAAGACTTTATCGTCCATGGTCATCTAAGGCAATCTTAAAGGTTCTTCCTAAGACAGCTAAGAAGATTGCTGTTCTTGACAGAACTAAGGAACCAGGCTCACTTGGTGAACCACTTTACCTTGATGTTGCTACAACACTTCGTGAAGCAGGTCTTAACGATATCACATTAGTAGGTGGTCGTTATGGTTTAGGTTCAAAGGATACTCCTCCTTCATCAGTATTCGCTGTATACAAGGAATTAGAGAAGGATGAGCCAAAGCACAGATTCACAATCGGTATTGTTGATGATGTTACTAACCTTTCACTTCCAGAGGTTAAGCCAGCTCCTATTACATCAGCTCCTGGTACAGTAGAATGTAAGTTCTGGGGTCTTGGTGGTGATGGTACAGTTGGTGCTAACAAGAACTCTACAAAGATTATCGGTGACCACACAGATAAGTTTATTCAGGCATATTTCCAGTATGACTCAAAGAAGACTGGTGGTATCACAATCAGCCATTTAAGATTTGGTGATAACCCAATCAGAAGTCCATACTACATCAATCAGGCTGACTTCGTAGCATGTCATAATCCTTCATATGTTGTTAAGGGTTATAAGATGGTTCAGGATGTTAAGCCAGGCGGAATCTTTATGATTAACTGCCAGTGGTCAGACGAAGAACTCGCTGAACATCTGAATGCAGAAGCAAAGCGGTATATTGCGAAGAACAATATCCAGCTCTACACAATCAATGCAATTGACAAAGCAATTGAAATTGGTATGGGTAAGAGAACAAATACAATTTTGCAGTCTGCATTCTTTAAGCTTGCAAACGTAATGCCTATCGATCAGGCAGTTGAATTCATGAAAGCAGCAGCTAAGAAGTCATACAGCAAGAAGGGTGACGCTGTTGTAGAAATGAACTACAAGGCAATTGATGCCGGTGTAGATGCTGTACATAAGGTAGAAGTACCTGCTGACTGGGCAAATGCAACAGAAGAAAAGAAGACAATCAACCGTACAGGTCGTCCGGCTACTGTAAAGATGGTCAACGAACTGTTAGATCCTATCGGATTAATGGATGGTGACAGCCTTCCTGTATCTGCATTTAAGGATATTGCTGATGGTCAGTTTGAAACAGGTGCATCTGCATACGAAAAGAGAGGAACAGCCGTTATGGTTCCTGAATGGGATCCTACAAGCTGTGTTCAGTGTAACAGCTGTGCATTCGTATGCTCACATGCAACTATCAGACCATTCATCCTTAATGCAGATGAACAGGCAGCAGCTCCATCACAGATTAAGCTTGCTGATTCTAAGCATGCAGTAGCTGAAGGCATGAAGTTTACAATGTCTGTATCTCCATTAGACTGTATGGGATGTGGTGAGTGTATCACTGTATGTCCAGTAGGTGCTATCGAGATGGTTCCACAGGAATCTCAGGCAGAAGAACAGCCAGTATTTGACTACTTAGTAGCAAATGTTGGCAAGAAGGAGATTAAGCCTGTATTTACAGATGCTACTCCTATCGGTTCTCAGTACAACCAGCCACTCCTTGAGTTCTCAGGAAGCTGTGCAGGCTGTGCAGAAACATCTTACGCAAGATTAATTACACAGTTATTTGGTGAGCAGATGTACATTTCCAACGCTACAGGTTGTTCTTCAATCTGGGGTGGTCCGGCAGCTACATCACCATATACAGTAAACAAAGATTCCTTAAAGGGTCCGGCTTGGGCAAACTCACTGTTTGAAGATAATGCAGAACACGGTTTCGGTATGTATCTTGGACAGAAGACTTTAAGAGATCAGGCTATTGCTAAACTTGAAGAAATGGCAGCTTCTGAAAAGGCATCTGCTGAATTAAAGACAGCTGTAGCAAACTTCCTTGCATCTAAGGATGATACAAAGAAGAATGCAGCAGATGTTGCAGCACTGATTCCGGAAGTAGAAAAGGCAGCAAAAGAAGGTTGTCCTCTTGCATCGGAAGTTCTTGCAAAGAAAGATTACCTCGCTAAGAAGTCTGTATGGATCTTCGGTGGTGATGGTTGGGCTTACGATATCGGTTTCGGCGGTCTTGACCATGTACTTGCATCAGGTGAGAATGTAAACGTTATGGTATTCGATACAGAAATGTATTCTAATACAGGTGGACAGGCTTCTAAGGCTTCTAACATCGGTGAAGTCTGCCAGTTCGCAGCAGCAGGTAAGGAAATCAGCAAGAAGAGTCTTGCAGAAATCGCTATGAGCTATGGTTACGTATACGTAGCACAGATTGCTCTTGGTGCTAATCCTGCACAGGCTGTTAAGGCAATTGCTGAAGCTGAAAGCTACAACGGTCCTTCATTAATCATTGGTTACGCTCCTTGCGAACTTCACGGTATCGCTAAGGGTGGTATGAACCACTGCCAGGATGAAATGAAGAAGGCTGTTAAGGCCGGATACTGGAATCTGTTCTCATTCAACCCTGCATTAAAGGCTGAAGGAAAGAATCCATTCACATTAACTTCTAAGGAAGGTGATGGTTCATATCAGGAATTCTTAAATAACGAAGCTCGTTACACAAGACTGATTAAGCCATTCCCAGAAAGAGCTGAAAAACTCTTTGCTGAATCTGAAAAGACTGCAAATGCACGTTACCAGCACTTACTGAAGTTAGTAGAACTTTATAAGTAAAAAAGATTCGTCTTAACAGACAGAATCTAAAATAGAAGCACCCGGAGAGAGTTGGTAAAACGATTTTCTCCGGGTGTTTTTGTATTGTGATATCCTGTTTCTGAGAGAAGGTAAATAGTTGTGATTGCAGAATGAGGTTTAGTATTTAAAAATAATATGGTATATATACGGAATTAATATTTTTTGTATTTTATTATATATGATATGATACTCATTGGAGTAAAATTGCCATAAAGGCAAGAATGGAGGATTATGATGAAAAACAAAAGAGCAAAATGCAAGAAAAACATTGCAGTTTTGCTTGCGGCAGTAATGGTTGTGTTACTGATGCCGTGGTCGTCTTTTGCAGGTGAAAATGCAAGAGCAGCGACAGGCATAGGTTCTGCTGACTGGAAGACAGCAAAGCTGGGAACGCAGTCAGACGGTATGGTGACACCGGTTTACGACAGTGCCGCAAACAAATTAACGCTGAATACAAAAGCGAAAGGAAAGATGGCAAATACCGGTCAGAGTGGATTTGAAATCTATTACACGAAGGTGAAATCTAAGGATTATAACTTTACAATCCGTGGCAGATTTCACACGACATCGGTAGCAAAACAGGATAACCAGTCCTCTTTTGGACTGGCTGTATTAGATACACTTGGCGCAGCCGATACAACAGCAGATTACATTAATCAGCTGGATGTTTATGCAGCAACAAAGAGTGAAGCAACAGGAACAACGATTCCGGGTGTGCGTCTTTATACGGGCAATTCCGATGCGACAGGAAAGAGCAATGCAGGTGGAAGCTGTGATGTAACACAGTATTTTGACCAAAATGCAACGGTTTTCACACAAAGTAATGCAACACAATTGTATTATAATTTTGAACTTGTTAAAGACGGTAACGGTTATGTATGTAACTGGTATAACGATGACTGGAGCAATGTAGAAAAAACGATTACCGTGTATAACCCGAATAAATTTTTACAGCAGGATTCGGACTATGTGTATGTCGGTTTTTATGCGAGCCGTATCGGAACAGTAGAAGTTACGGATTTAAGCTATGAACAGCATACACCGACACAGGATGAATTAGATGCGGTCAATCCGGATTTGTGGGTGGAGTATGATGAGGCAGAAGTTCATACATTTAACGGAACAACGACTGCTGATGAAGATTATACTTACCGTTTTACAAGTAATGTAACGGGTACGGTCAGCATTTCCGATAATCACGGAAATCAGTACTATACCGATAAGGAAATCAAGAAGGCTGATACAGTTGAATTTAAGCTTTCTGATTTTCAGGTTAAACTGCCGGACGGCGATACAACATTTACAGCAGTTGTTACACCTTATGAAAATGCTGTAAATGCAGATGGAAGCAGAAAATACGATGACAGACTGTTATTAAAAGATTACAGTCCGGTTACAGTAACGGATACGGTTACAAAAGATGCAGCAAAATTCAGTGGAGATACCATTTATGTTTCAGCTGGCGGAAATAGCAAAGCAGCAGGAACAAAAGAAAATCCGACGGATATTTATACAGCAGTATCTTATGCAAAAGCAGGACAGACCATCTTGTTACAGGACGGTACATACAATGTATCACAGGTTGTTTCGATTCCTTATAGCGTTTCGGGAAATCAAGATGCTGTCATTACAATGAAGGCAGAAAATGCAGGAAAAGCGGTGTTAAATGGTGCAAAGCTTCCGGCTTCTTCAGATGCTGTTTTATCTGTAAAGGGTAATTACTGGAAAATACAGGATATTGCGGTTGCATACGCATCAGACGGAACAAAGGGTGTTCATGTATCCGGTAATCACAATGTTGTTGAACAGTGTGAAATGTATAGAAATGGTTCAACAGGTCTTCAGATTAGTTACTCAGGCGGAGAACCAAAATGCTGGTGGCCGTCAGACAATACAATTTTAAATTGTACATCTTATTCAAATTGTGACAGTAAACAAAACGATGCAGATGGATTTGCAGCAAAGCTTTCAGTTGGTGAGGGCAATGTATTTGACGGCTGTATGGCATACAACAACGCCGATGACGGATACGATTTATATGCAAAGAGTACAGAAAAATACGGCCCGATTGGTGCAGTAACCATTCAGAATTCTGTTGCGTACAGCAATGGACTTTTAGTTGCAGAAGATGGAACAACTTCTTATTCTGCGGCAAGTGCAAATGGATTTAAGTTAGGCGGAGAAGGCCTTACAGGAAAACACGTTTTAAAGAACTGTATTTCATGGAACAATGGCGGAAGCGGTATCATGAGCAACAATGGACCGGACTGCCAGGTATATCAGTGTATTTCCGTAGATAACGGACTGTTTTCAAGAGTTGGCGGTACAGCAGACAGAAACAATTATCAGCTGACACCAAAAAACGGTGACAAATTTACAGGAGATACAGGCTATGTACTGGAAAATTCAATTAGCTTCTATACAGATGCAATTGAAAATTACGGTACAATGGCGGCAGATAAATTTACGTTAAAGAATCAGGATTCTTCTGTGATTTATAAGACAACCAATTATTTATGCAATGACATTTCAACCAAGCTTTGCGTAAATACGGAAAATAAAGCAGTGGAAGCAGACTGGTTTACATCGGTGGATTATAAGACAATTACACCGGCAAGAAATGAAGACGGCAGTATCAATATGAACGGCTTATTTGAAATGACAGATAAAGCACCGGCAGGAATCGGTGCGGATTTTTCAGGTAAGACACCGTCAGAACCGGAAGAACCGGCAAAAGAATCAACCGTATGGGTAGTCGGCGATTCAACGGTATGCAGCTTTGCAGATGCCTATTACTATCCAAGATACGGCTGGGGTACACAGTTATCTAATTACTTTGACAGCTCATTGAAAGTTGAAAACCTTGCACTTTCAGGCAGAAGTTCAAAGAGTTTTACAACAGAAGACAATTACAAGACATTAATG
>OGGV01001386.1_pt1 | contig 11699 bp, 7 predicted proteins | sample 1571301 | NCBI WGS metagenome assembly OGGV01 (sample SAMEA2582072, study PRJEB24529) | metagenome | biome: Human gut stool | place: China | collected 2011
TCCCTACAGGGAATACGAACTTTTTGATGTGGCGTGGCACGATGGTATGTTTGCAGGAAACGGACATATAGGTGTGATTGAGTCGGGAGCACCGCTGAACGATAATCTTATATATCAGAATGTAGAGCTGGTTATGCCGTCAGATGAGCCAAGATATGTACCAGAGGAAGTGACAGCACAGCTCGACGAGGCATCACAGTTGACGCTTCATACCGATGATACGTGGAATATACATGACAGAAAGAGAACCAATATGTACTGTCATCATCCGGGACACCAGCTAAGAATTGAGATGTTAAAGATTGCGCATAACAGCGAAAGAAAGACGTTGTTTGAGGATATTGACGTAACGGATTATAAGAGATATACAGATCTTGAACACAGTGTTATAGTTACTAGTTTTAAGGCAGATGGCGCTGATATAGAAAGAAAGACATTTGTGCCTAAGGAGGATGTTATAGTAACAGTAATCACTGGCATAAAAGACTTTGGAATTAAGCTTTTTATAGAGGATTTTGAGTCGATACATAAGTTTGGTACGGGCAAGAATAACACGCTTACTTCTGAAAGAAAGATGAAGTATTCACGTTTTATAAAAGATAATATGATTGGAACAGTCGTGCATTATCCATCATTTAAGGGGAGTGAGCTGGCTGACGGCGGCTTTGCGGGAGTTACAAAGGTGTTTGTTGGTGACGGACGTATACAGACATTTGACAGGATGAAGAGCGATATGGCATATACGTGCATAGATGACGGCGCACCGGTGCTTAAGGTAACTGACACCAACGAGCTTGTGCTTGTGACTTATCTTGACTGGGCATATATGTGCGAGGATATAAGACGGACAGATAATGTCATTGATGAATATGCTATTGTCAGAAAATGTGTCAGTAAAATAGAGAGTGTTACAGGCGCAGACAGCACTTATTTTTCTTATAAAGACCTTTTAAATGAGCATATGAAAAAAGCGGCTGACAGATATAACCGTGTTTCTTTAAGCTTAAGGGATAAAGCTGATGACACATCACTGACAGGTGATGTAAGTAACGAGGAACTGTTAGAAAGACAGAAGGACGAAAAGGATATAATACCTGAGCTGCTTGAAAGAATATATAATAATGCGAGATATGCAATGCTTTCAAGTGCCGGATATACAGCGCCAAGGCTTAATGCAGCCGGTGTCGGGGAGTGGAACCTTTCTTGGCGCAATGCCTACACTATGGATGCCAATGTCAATATTCAGGTGTCAGGTATGAACAGTGGCAATATGTATGAGGCGGCTGTTGGCTATATATGGTTTGTGCTAAAGCAGCTTCCTGACTGGGAGAATAATGCTGCGGTGGTGTATGGAATGAAGGATGCGCTGCTGACTCCGGTCAATACTGACGGACACAGGGCTATGATGGTTGAGTATGACATTAATTATCCATTCCAGTACTGGAATACAGGCGCAAGCTGGATGACACTTCCGATAGCAGAATTTCTTGACTGTTATGGCAATTCAATAATAACAACTAAGGATGAAGATATTATTGAAATGTATAAAAAAGATACATTTGATATAAAAAAAGATATATATGTTCCTCTTGTGAAAAAGACTTATAACTTCTGGAAACAGCTATGTACACCGGAGTATTACACAGACTGCAATGGTAATGCGTGCTGCACAAAGGACAAAAAGGCTCTTAAGGAAGGTGAGAAGTATCTTATAATACCTTCGTTTTCACCAGAAAATAAGCCACTTGATTATCACAGTGCAATAACTGCCAATGCTGCTATGGATATATCGGCGGCAAGGGATATAGTCGGTATGTATATTGATATGGAAAATGAGCTTAAAGAGGAGGGGTATAAAACAAAAGTAGCAGAAGCACTTGAACTTAAAGACAGATTGCCTGACTTTAAGTTTGACGAGAGTGGTGCTATATGCGAGTGGTCTATGAAGGAGTATAAGGAGAATAATGCACACAGGCATATAAGCCACTTATACTGTGCATGGCCGGCTTATCAGACACAGCATAATGAGGCTCTGGCAGATGCGTGCAGACAGGCTATAGTAAACCGTAACCATGAGAATACAGGAAAGGATGACACTGCTTCACACGGCTGGATACATAAGGCGCTTGTTGAGGCAAGACTTAAGAATTCAGAAGCGGTATATGACATTCTTAATCTTCTGGTACACAGTGATATATTCTATTCTTCGCTGTTTACTGACCATAATACTAACAGGGCGAAGGGTGTTGCCTGCACTGACACATTATATGGAATAACAGGCATAATAAACGAAGCACTTGTGTACTCTGACAGAAGTACTATAGAACTGCTGCCAGCACTAAGCTGTAAGTTCCCACAGGGGAAAATATGCGGTATTATGACAAGGGCTGGAGTGTGTATAGATGAGCTTGAGTGGAACAGAGAAGGAAAGCTTATAAATATTAAGATGACGGCACTCCGCGATACACATTTCCAGCTTGTTCTGGGAAATGCGACTGCAGATATGCTTGAAATAAGTGATGAGGACAGGAGAAGGTTTAATAGAGATATTGAGCTTAAGAAGGGAGAGCAGTGCATTAGCTTTCCCTAAGATAATTATGAAGGTATAATAATAGACATAAGGGTCTGTATGCAAAGCAGATAAAGAGCATTTCTGGTTATAAACTTTACTTGTGGAAGGTTTAGAAACGAAAAAAGATGGGATGCACCGGCTTAATAAGCCGTAGCACCCCATCTTTTTTTATATAGAACACACGTTATATCTTTGTTTTAACAAATTTAATCATATAGTTCTGTGGGTAATTCAATTCTCCTATGCAGAGGACACGGAAGTACAGTACCTGTTACACTTACTTATGCACCGTATCAATAAGTGAATGCATTCTATCAGATATACTGTTAAGAATTTGCATATTAGCCTCCTCATTGGCATTAGTTTCCTCAGCGTGTGCTGAAAGCTGTTGTGAAACAGCGGAAATAGTCTGGATGGAGTCATTGATTACCTGATTAGCATCCTTAAGCTCGTGTACACTTGATGAAAGCTTTGTTACGTTATCACGCACAATATATGTATTACTCTGGATATTATCAAAACTTCTTGCTGTGTTTTCTGTTGATGTCTTTTCTTCATTAATACCATCAATCATCTTATATATAACACTTACGACCTCTTCAATAGCCTGTGCCATATTCTGTATAAGCTTTGTTATGTTCTCAGTAGCACCTGCTGTCTGTGTAGCCATCTTAGATATCTCAGAAGCAACAACAGAGAATCCCTTGCCTGCTTCACCAGCCCTTGCAGCTTCGATACTTGCATTAAGGGCAAGCAATTCAGTCTGCGATGCAATTTCTTCAATCATAGATATAATAGAGTGCATTTCTGTGATATGGCTGTTAAGGTTAGAGAGCTTATCAGCTACGTCCTTACCATTCCTTACAGATATGTCAACAGTTTCAACAAGCTGTTCAATATCAGCACTTCCCTGTGAAAGAATTTCAAGGGTCTTTGACATACTTTCAGAGATTTCACTTGAAGCATCATCAACAAGAGTAACCTTCTGATGAATGACTTCTGTCTGTTCTAACTGGTTCTGCACGGCATCGGCTGTATCAGAAGCACCATTTGCAACTTCGCCCATTGTAGCCTGTGTTGCTTTTGATGCTGTACTTAACTTTTCAAGGTCAGTGTATATCTCAGATATGCCGTTCTGTAAAGTTGCAGACATTTCAGAGATTTCATGAAGAAGCTCTTCGCTCTTCTCCTTGGCTTCAGATATGTTATCAACCTTCTGCTGTGCATTGGCTTTGGTTGTTAATGCAAGCACGCAGGCATATACACCCGTTATAACTACGGTTGTAATCTGTATGGCAGCAACATCAGTACCAAGGTATCCATAGCCGCCTGTCTTAGCACCTAATATAACGGCGATGATACTTTCAAGGATAACACCGAAGTTGACAAGAAACATAAGTCGGAATTCGTTATATAATGAAACTACGAATATCATAGGCAGTGCAAATGTAAACATGGCAATACTTGATGATGTAAATAATGCAAATGTATAAAAAACGGCATAACCGATTGGAACAAGATGTTTGATAGCGTAATTCTCATGGTTCCTGCTCCATGTTATGAATTCAGCAATCACGGGCGCAATTCCGATAATGGAAATAATAACAGCACTGGTAATTCCGGTACCACTCCTGAAAGCCTGTGTCAGTATCATAATATCCATTATAACAACCTCAATAAGGTGTGCATACATTGCAACCCGGTTGTTACGTTCCATTTCAGAGCTGCTTTTAGTTTTGATAGCCATATTATTCCTCCTATATGTATAAAAATGTTTTTTTATGAAAGCAGTTGTAATAGCTGCTCTGTACAATTACATAGTTATATAAAATACTGTTACGTGGTTACATACTCAATTGGTATTGCAAGGATTACCCTTAATCCCTGCATATAAATATGTAATAATCCTTAAAGCATAAAGATTATACTATATAGGAAAAAAACTTTCAATTCCTCATCTAGTACCAAAGTTCTATTTTGTAAAATATCTTCCATAATATGGAAGATATTTTACAAAATTGAGGAAATTTTTCCAATATTTATATGTTATCTGGATTAGTATGCTGGTAGTAGTAGAAGAATTGCTAAATGAGATTTTTGACCATAAAATTATAATGTGATAAAATAATATTAAAGGATAATTATAAAAATGGAGATTTAGGTTATGAATATATACTTAGCAGGTGATTCTATAGTTCAGGACTATACCGATGAGGAGTTTATAGCAGGCTGGGGACAGTATCTGCCATATTATATAGCTTCTGGTAACAATGTTATTAATTATGCAAAGGGTGGAAGAAGCTCAAGGCTGTTTATTAATGAAGGGCGTTTTGATGAGCTTGACAGGCATATAGGTAAAGGAGATTATCTTCTTATAGAGTTCTGCCATAATGATGATGCATCCAAAGGCTATAAGACGATGTTTAACAGGCTTGTGGAGCTTGGAGAGCCGGATGAAGATGGAAGATATCCGGTTATTCCGGGCAAGAGAGTGAGTAAGGATTATGTACCAGAAGAATATATGCATGCACTTATGGAGGATGACTCTATTAAGGATAAAGAAGCTGTTATAAGAAGTGTTGAGGCAGTTAATAATTCTTATCCGGGTGATACTTATTATCCTTATTCAAAGGATGCTACAATGGGAAGTTATAAGTGGTTTATCAAGCAGTATATTGATATGGCAAGAGAGCATAGTGCAATACCTGTGCTTGTGACAGCACCGGCACGTACACAGTTTACGCCTGACGGAAAGATAGAGGATGGCTGTGGGCTTCACGGTGGCGACAATTTTTCGTATATAAGGGCGATGAAGCAGATAGGTGAAGAGACACATACGGTTGTATTAGATTTATTTTCTTATTCTGTGGGCTTGTTTGAAGCCATAGGACGTGATAATATTCATAAGTATACTTCTATTAAAGTGGGTGTCAATAAGGGTGTGTGGCCGGATGATTTTATTAAAGAATTGAATAAACCGGACACAGTATCAGAGAATACTCATTTTAATAAGTATGGTGCATGGCTGCTTACGAAGGGGCTTGTGAGGCTTATTAATGAATGTGAGGATAAGCAGATACAGGGATTGAAAAATGTTATAAAAGACAGCGCATTTGCGGTTAAATCACCAGTAATGTGCGTAAGCAATGAGCCGTGCCAGACCAAAGAATAACAAAGTGCTGTGCTAGCATAAAGCATTTTGTTATTCTTTGGTCAGATAGGGCGAAAGCCCGACAGTCTGGAAAAATAAAATAATAGTGAAATATGCTAAAAGTCAGGAGAAAAGAATATAATGAGAAGACGAATGTCAAGAAAAGAGCGAGCAAGAAGACGAAGAATAATAACAATAACGGTAACTGCTGTTGTAGCAGTTGTAATAATAGTGGCAGCGGCACTTCTTATAAAGAGCTGCGCAGGTAAGAAGAATACTGATGCGTCAGATAATAATGCAATAAGTGAAACAACACAGAATGTTAATAATAATTCTAACAACAGTGTATCATCTACACAGGCAGAAAGTACAGAAAATAAGAGTACAGAGGCTGCAACAGACAATGCTTCTGATGGTAAGGAGAAGACATCAAAGGGCTTTACTATTGAAACAAGAAACGGTGCAACTTATATAGACGGATATCTTATAGCTAATAAAACATATGCACTTCCAAGCACATTTATACCTGAAAACCCTGAAGTGCCTGTAACAGAGGCAAGAAGTAATACAAGCCTTGATAAAGACCTTATGACAGCATTCAGAAAAATGCAGGCAGATGCAACAGCGAAGGGACTTAACATATATATTGCCAGCGGATACCGTTCATATGATTATCAGGTTTCACTGTACAACAGATATGTTGCCAATGACGGAAAAACGGCAGCAGATACATATTCTTCAAGACCAGGTAACTCTGAACACCAGACAGGATTGTGCTTTGACCTTAACTCTATAGAGGATAGTTTCCAGTATACTAATGAGGGTAAGTGGATTAACGATAACTGCTATAAGTATGGTTTTTGTATAAGATTTCCTAAAGGAAAGGATGCCTATACAGGCTATCAGTATGAGTCATGGCATTTAAGATATGTCGGAGAAGAGCTTGCAGAAAAGTTATACAATAATGGTGACTGGATATCTCTTGAAGAATACTTTGGAATAACATCAGAATATCCTAATTAATGATTACAGGATAGACCTGTTAAGAAGGGCAAAATAAGATAGGGCAGATAAAAACTCCCGGACAGATAATGTAATTAACATTAATATGTCTGGGAGTTATTGTTTTATAGGCACCACTCAGTGGGTAGCATGCTACTGGATAGTAACCTCCTCTATAGTTGTAATAGAGCCCATAGTAGGAACTCTGTACAATGATGACTGGTCAGTATAGTATGAGAAGAAAGTATAATGCTCAGTACAGTGTATGCCTGATATTTCACCGACAGCAACATACTCTACCTGTGTGCCATCAATATTCATACGGTAAAGACCAGCTTTGTCGCCGCCTTCAACCTGGAAGAACACCTTGTTTCCGTATACATTATAATTGATAATCTTACCAGATTCAGGAGCATATAACAGCTCAAGAGTCTGGTTGGATGTGTTATATCTTACAAGAGAATAATTCTTTGATAAGTCAATATAATAAGCATAGCCGCCTACCATAGAGGCAAGATATGAGTTACAGCTATAGAAGTCTGATATACTGTTGGTCTTTGCATCCATAGATAAAATGTGGTGCTTGTTTTCAGGGTCAGAGAAATATAACTTTCCGCCTGATACGCTGGCAGGAAGGTAAGCAGTATCGCTAATCTTAGCTTCTTTCTTTCCATCAATACCTACTCTGTAGAAAGTAAGTGCTGTTTCGTCATCATAGTGCTGGTAGAATATCGTATTGCCAGAAAGAGCAACAGAACCAGAAAGGTCATTATATAGAATTTTCTCATTACCTCCATCAAGGTCACATCTGTACAGATGTGACCTTGATGGACAGTACTTTTATTAAAGTTATTCTTAGCGTAGTATATGTATTTTCCACATACATTAATATATGCAACGCTGTCTTCATTGAGCTTTTTAATGTCAGTGCAGTCAGAATTCATAACATACAGCCTGTTGTAATCGTTAGGGTTGGCAAAATATATTTTTCCGTCATATTCACAGAAAAGCCCGCCGTTAAGAAGATTGCCGGAAGTATTACCTACAGCATTATCATTATTCATGGTAGTCCTGCTATGCTGGTAATTAAAAAAGATACCGATGCCAATCCCGGATATTGCCAGTATTATTAATATTATTGCTATTACTTTTTTCATAAGCGCCTCCGATATCTGCTTAGGTATATAAATATATTTTCATCAAAAAAGCATATTTATGTACGAGATGCAATTAACTAATTACATATTACAAAAAATATGATACAATATCAATGGTTTTATCAATTTAAAACGATAGAAATAATAAATATACAGTAAATTATTAGTGAGGTAACAGGATGTTAGATTTAGGTGAGATAAGAAAAGAAATAGACGGGATAGATAAGCAGCTTGTTGAGCTTTTTGAGCAAAGAATGAAGCTTACAAAGGAGGTTGCCGAGTACAAGATACAGACAGGCAAGAAAGTGCTTGATACAGATAGAGAGAGGGCAAAGCTTGAAGCTGTCACAAGTCTTGTAAAGAATAAAGAGAATATTCATGCAATAGATGACCTTTTCTCACAGATAATGGCTAACTCACGTAAGGGACAGTACCAGCTTCTTGAAGCTATGGGACAGACTTTAAGGCAGCCTTATGAGGCTATAGATGAGATAAAAAAGGATGGAGTAAAGATTGTATATCAGGGAATTCCGGGTGCTTATACACAGGAGGCAGCCTGCAACTTTTTTGGTGAGGATAGTGATAACTACGGCGTTCCTACATGGCGTGATGTTATGGAGGATGTAAAGTCAGGTAAGGCTGACTACGGAGTACTTCCTATAGAGAATTCAACAACAGGAAGTGTTGTGGGGGTATATGACCTTTTACAGGAGTACAATAACTACATAATTGCTGAAACTTATGTTAATATAGACCATGTTCTTGTAGGACTTCCGGGTGCGGATATCAATAATGTCACAACTGTATATTCACATCCACAGGGTATTATGCAGTGCGACAGATTTCTTAATACACATAAGGAATGGCAGAGAATACATCAGGCTAATACAGCTATGGCTGCAAAGATGCTTCTTAGTGAAAATGATAAGACACACGTTGCCATATCAAGTAAAAAGGCAGCTAAGATATATGGACTTGAGGTATTAAAGACAGGTATTGCAGACCTTTCCAACAATACAACAAAGTTTGTTATAATAACTAATTCGCGTAAGTTCCTTAAAAATGCTAATAAGACAAGCATAGTATTTGAAACTGCCAATGAAGCAGGAACTCTTTATAATCTTTTAAGCCATATTATATATAATGGTCTTAATATGTATAAGATAGAGTCAAGACCTAGTGAGTCGAAGCAGTGGGATTATAAGTTCTTCGTGGATTTTGAGGGCAATATTGATGACCCAAGAGTCATGAATGCCTTGAGAGGAATAGAGGAGGAAGCTAAGTCAATTAAGTTGTTGGGTAATTATTAAGGTGTTAGAGGATTATGTAGATTATGAAGTAATAGAGTAATCCCCTGACATCATTTTATAGTGTGGGTGTTAGAAGTTTTCTTTGACACCCGCATTTTTTTATATTATAATGACAATAGAACATAAGTTCTGTTTGCGGCGTTATTCTATTAAAGAGAGGGGTTAGCTTATGAAGTTGTTACATATAGGAGATTTACATCTTGGAAAGTCGCTGGGGGAGTTTGACCTTAGTGAAGACCAGAAGTATATATTAGACCAGATACTTAAGATAGCTGAAGAAAGTAAGGTTGATGCGGTGCTAATAGCAGGGGATGTTTATGATAAGGCTGTGCCAAGTGAGGCGGCTACAAAGCTGCTGGATTATTTCTTAAGCAGATTGTCTTGTATGGGTGTTGATACATTTGTAATAAGCGGCAATCATGACTCAGATGACAGACTGAATTATGGAAGCAGTCTGTTTGAAAGCAACAGAATATATATATCATCGGTTTTTGACGGAACTATGCATAAGAGGACTATACAGGATGAATATGGTGGTGTTGATGTGTATATGCTGCCATTTATCAAGGCTTCGCAGGTGAAGCATTACTATAAGGAGGAGAAGATAGACTCCTATGAGGATGCGGTAAGGACTGTTATAGAGCATACAGATATAGATGAGGATCGTAGAAATGTACTTATTGCGCACCAGTTTGTGGCAGGAAGGACAGACGATGAGAGTACTGACCCTGTGCCGGGCGGTTCTGAGGGAGTGACGGTTAAAAGTGTCGGACTTGTTGAAAAGATAGGTTATGACTGTTTTGACAAGTTTGATTATGTGGCACTTGGACATATACATTCGCCACAGAGAGTCGGAAGGGATGAGGTGAGATATTCAGGTTCGCCGCTTAAGTACTCACTCAGTGAGGTGAATAATACAAAGTCAGTTCCTGTTGTTACGCTGACTGCAAAGAATAATAAGAAAAATGTGGAGATAGAGCTTGTAGAACTTAAGCCTGTGCGTGACTTAAGGCATATCAAGGGAAAGCTGGATACACTTCTTGATAGTAAATATATCGATAATCAGAATGATTTTATGTATGTCACACTTACTGATGAAAGTGTGATTAATGATGCAATGGGTATAATCCAGCAGGTATATCCGAACACTGTAAAGATTGATTATGATAATTCACACACGAAGCAGATAGAACAGAGCGATATTTCACATATAGCAGAGGATAAGAATTTCACAGAGCTTATAGAGGACTTTTACAGGCAGATGTATGGAACGGATATGAGTGATGAGGAAATAGAGCTTATGAATGAGGTTGCAAAGGAGGCCGGTGTAATATGAAACCAGTAAAGCTGATAGTAAGTGCCTTCGGGCCATATGCGGATACAATGCCGGAGATAGAATTTGACAGGTTTGAGGATAAGGGACTTTTTCTTATATCAGGAGATACAGGTGCAGGAAAGACGACACTTTTTGATGCAATAAGCTTTGCGTTATATGGAACTTCAAGCGGAACTTACAGGGATACAAAGAATTTAAGAAGTGAGTATGCAAAGGACGGAACAGAAAGCTTTGTCGATTTCTACTTTACACATCAGGGCGCAGACTATCATATAAAAAGATATCCTGCGTATGAAAGAAAGAAACAGCGCGGACAGGGTGTCGTTCTCGAAAAGGAAAAGGCTATATTATATTGTGGAAATAATACGCCGATAGAGGGTATCCAGCAGGTGAACAGTGCTGTAAAAGAGCTTTTACATATAGATGACAGGCAGTTTAAGCAGATAGCTATGATAGCACAGGGCGAGTTCTGGTCGCTTCTTAATGCAAAGACTGAACAGCGTACAGAGATACTGCGTACAATATTCCAGACGAGCGGATATAAGAGCATAGAATATAAGCTTAAGGACAGGCTGGATAGAAGCTATAAGGAAAGAACGGGCAGTGAGATGAGCATTATCCAGTATTTCTGTGATGTTATGGCAGATGATAAGGTTGTGGAAAATGTTGAGCAGTCAGATAGTCTTTCTGGAGCAGCCTTAGTGATGGACTGTAATAGAGGTAAAAATGTTGAGCAGTCAGACGGTCTGTTGGAACAATCTTTGATGACAGATTATAATAGCGGTAAGAATATTGTGATGTCTGATAGTATTTTGGAACAGCATTTAGTGGCAGGCGATAATGGAGTTGAAAATATACCGGAAAGCTTAGAAAAAGCGTTATTAGAAAAGCCGTTATATGAGGAACTTGAAGAACTTAAAAAAAGGGCACTAGAGTCCAATAGTGCGTGGAATGTTGATGAAATGCTGGATATTATTGAGCGCATTATCACTTCTGATAAAGAAAAAAAGTTACAGGTAAAGTCAGCGTTAAGTAAAGCTGAAAAAGAGCTTGAGGAGAATAAAAAGAAGCTGGCACTTGCCAATACAAACAATGAATTTATAGACAGGCTTAATAAGCTTGAAGCTATAAAAGAAGAACTTGAAGCGTCTCGTGGTTCATTGGGAATATT
>OGGV01001392.1_pt1 | contig 11644 bp, 8 predicted proteins | sample 1571301 | NCBI WGS metagenome assembly OGGV01 (sample SAMEA2582072, study PRJEB24529) | metagenome | biome: Human gut stool | place: China | collected 2011
GCAGTTTAAAACACCCACGAGAATTCCCATTCCGGTTCCATAACTTGCAATTCCGATCGAGAATATACGAACCACCTGATATCCCAGATATACCAGTTCAAAAATTAACATCCATTTCATCCTGATCGGAAGGACAAAATACAGGCGTACCTCTCCCTCCGGCATGCACATGGCCAGCGCCAGCAGCATGGACATCAGAATATAATACGTGGACAGATACGGAGAAAAACCATATCCCAGCAGAATCCGCGTAACAACATATACGATCGCACCCACAATGTCACACAAAATCACACTTCCCCACAAAAATACATTCATGCGGAATGTTCCAAGCATGGATTCCAGCGAACTGCCCCACATAAGCACACAGAACAGAAATAAGATTCCAAAAACATCCAGCGATGCCGTCGGTGTAAAAATCCATGTCACAACTCTCCAGATCTGTCCGTGCAGAATACTGCCCATATCAAAATTCATATAACTCATGAGTCCGGGTGCCGTCAGCTGTACCACGTATCCAATCACCTGCGCAAGTACAAAATATCTGCTCAGATTGGCGACCGCATGTCGTCCCCATTTGCGTTCCAGTTTATCCATCCAGTTCATAAATCTGTCTCCTGTCTACATAGAATAGTGTATGTATGGTTACGGTCACTTCTGACCTTTCTGTCAACCAATTATACGGTTTTCAAATCCCTCTTGTCAACGCAGCGGCACGTTCTTTCCAACATTTTATAAAATCTTTATGTTTTCAGTCGTTGTCTTTTGTCAATTCTTGTCGTATAATGTTTTAGGTTTTGTTTTGAAATCATACTTATTTATAATAAGTTTAGTTACTTACACATGGAGGTTACATTTATGAGTGACAAGCAGTTACATAAACTTGGAATTGATATTGGTTCCACCACCGTCAAAATTGCAATCCTCGACTCACAGGACAACATCCTGTTTTCCGATTACGAGCGTCATTTTGCAAATATTCAGGAGACACTGGCGTCCTTAATTGCCAAAGCATCCAACGAACTGGGGGATCTTTCTGTTTCTCCTGTTATTACCGGATCAGGCGGACTGACCCTTGCAAAGCATCTGGAGGTTCCGTTTACGCAGGAGGTTATTGCAGTATCCACTGCTCTCCCTCATTATGCGCCACAGACCGATGTTGCAATCGAGCTCGGCGGAGAAGATGCCAAGATCATCTATTTTGAAGGCGGTAATGTCGAACAGCGTATGAACGGTATCTGTGCAGGCGGTACCGGTTCTTTCATCGACCAGATGGCTTCTCTTCTCCAGACAGATGCCACAGGTCTGAATGAATATGCCAAAGATTACAAAGCGCTCTACCCGATTGCTGCACGCTGCGGTGTTTTCGCCAAAACGGATATCCAGCCACTGATCAATGACGGTGCAACCAAACCGGATCTGTCAGCTTCTATTTTCCAGGCAGTTGTAAACCAGACCATCTCCGGTCTTGCCTGTGGAAAACCCATCCGTGGACATGTTGCATTCCTGGGTGGTCCGCTTCACTTCCTGTCCGAACTGAGAGAATCCTTTATCCGTACTTTGAAGCTGGATGAGGAACACACCATCATTCCGGAGAACTCCCATCTTTTTGCAGCCATTGGTTCTGCATTAAATGCAAAAGAAGACAACTCCATTTCCCTGACAGAAATGAAAGACAGACTCCGCAATTCCATTAAGCTGGATTTCGAAGTAGAACGTATGGAACCACTTTTCGCTTCTCAGGAAGAATACGATGCATTTGCAAAACGTCAGAGTTCCTACAAAGTAAAAACAGGAGATCTGGCTACATATAAAGGAAACTGCTATCTGGGTATTGATGCAGGTTCCACCACAACCAAAACTGCACTGGTAGGCGAAGATGGAACACTTCTCTATTCCTTTTACAGCAGCAACAACGGAAACCCGTTAAAAACTACCATCCGTTCTATTAAAGAAATCTATGAACTGCTTCCCAAAGACGCAAAGATCGCTTATTCCTGTTCTACAGGTTACGGCGAGGCTCTGATCAAAGCGGCCCTGCTCCTGGATGAGGGCGAGGTTGAGACCGTATCCCATTACTATGCAGCTGCATTCTTTGACCCAGAGGTAGACTGTATCCTGGATATCGGCGGACAGGATATGAAATGTATCAAAATCCGCAATAAGACCGTTGACAGCGTACAGTTGAATGAAGCATGTTCCTCCGGATGCGGTTCCTTTATTGAAACCTTTGCCAAATCCCTGAATTATACAGTACAGGATTTCGCAAAAGCTGCTGTTTTCGCACAGCATCCTATTGATCTTGGTACCAGATGTACTGTTTTCATGAATTCCAAGGTAAAGCAGGCGCAGAAAGAGGGAGCTGAGGTTTCCGATATTTCCGCAGGTCTTGCTTACTCTGTTATCAAAAATGCTCTGTATAAGGTTATCAAGGTTTCTGACGCTTCCGAACTTGGCAAGCACATCGTTGTACAGGGTGGTACCTTCTACAATGATGCTGTCCTTAGAAGCTTTGAAAAAATCACAGGCGTAAAGGCAGTCCGTCCTGACATTGCAGGTATAATGGGTGCATTTGGTGCCGCATTAATAGCCAGAGAACGTTATGACGGAATTTCAGAATCTACAATGCTTTCTATAGACAAAATTAACGAGCTTACATACAGCACAACAATGACACGTTGTAAGGGATGTACCAACAACTGCTACCTTACAATTAATAAATTCTCTGGCGGAAGACGTTTCATTACAGGAAACCGCTGTGAACGCGGACTTGGAAAAGAGAAAACAACTGAAAAAATGCCAAATCTTTTTGAGTACAAGCTTCACAGACTTTTTGATTATGAACCACTTGCAGAAGATGCTGCAACGCGGGGAACTGTCGGCATCCCTCGTGTGCTTAACATGTATGAAAATTATCCTTTCTGGTATACATTTTTTACAAAATTAGGATATCGCGTCGTTCTTTCACCACAGTCAAGCAGAAAGATTTATGAACTCGGTATTGAGTCGATACCATCAGAATCAGAATGTTATCCGGCAAAACTTGCACACGGACATGTAACATGGCTTATTAAACAGGGTGTTAAGTTTATCTTCTACCCATGCGTTCCTTATGAACACAAAGAAATTGAAAAAACAAACAATCATTATAACTGTCCGATTGTAACATCTTATGCTGAAAACATTAAAAATAATGTAGAAGAATTAAAAACTGAAAATATTGATTTCAGAAATCCATTCCTCTCTTTTGAAAATGTTGAAATTCTTGAAAAACGTCTTTCTGAAGAATTCAATAACATTCCGTCATCACAGGTAAAAGCAGCTGTTAAAGATGCATGGAATGAACTTATGCAGTCAAAGGAAGACATACATAAAAAAGGTGAAGAAGTTATCAAATACCTTGATGAAACCGGTAAACGCGGTATCGTCCTTGCCGGTCGTCCATATCACGTTGACCCTGAAATCAACCATGGTATTCCTGAACTTATCAATTCATATGGCATTGCTGTTTTAACAGAGGATTCAGTCTCGCATCTTGGTAAAGTTGACCGTCCTCTCATTGTTATGGACCAGTGGATGTACCACTCAAGACTTTATGCAGCTGCAAGCTATGTTAAGACAAAAGATAACCTCGATCTTATCCAGCTTAATTCTTTCGGATGCGGTCTTGATGCTGTTACAACAGATGCAGTAAATGATATCCTTACAAAGGCCGGTAAAATATATACTGTACTTAAAATTGACGAAGTTAATAACCTTGGTGCTGCAAGAATCCGTGTACGTTCACTCATCGCAGCTTTAAAGGTACGTGAAAAGAAACATTACCAGAGAAAGATTGAAAGTGCTGCATTTAGCAGAGTAGAATTCACACCTGAAATGAGAAAGAATTATACTATTCTCTGCCCTCAGATGTCACCAATCCATTTTGACCTGCTTGGTCCTGCACTCTCATCATGCGGATATAATTTTGAAGTTCTTGACAATGACAATAAGTCATCAGTTGATATGGGACTTAAATATGTAAATAATGATGCATGCTACCCTTCTCTTATGGTAGTCGGACAGATTATGAATGCTGTTCTCTCAGGTAAATATGATTTAAGCAAGACAGCTATTATCATCACACAGACAGGCGGCGGATGCCGTGCATCAAACTATATCGGTTTCATCAGACGAGCACTTTCAAAAGCTGGATTATCTTATATTCCTGTAATATCACTCAGTGCACAGGGGCTCGAAGTCAACTCAGGTTTTAAATACGACCTGAAAATGCTCAAAAAAGCAATGATGGCTATTGTTTATGGTGATGTATTTATGAATGTTGTATACAGAACACGTCCATATGAGAAAGTGCCAGGTTCTGTCAATGCTCTCCATGAGAAATGGAAAAAAGTATTAATTGAACAGCTGACACAGCCTAAAGTTTCTATGCGTGAATACAATAAAAACGTCCGTGCAATAATAAAAGATTTCGATAATATTGAACTTCTTGATATTAAGAAACCTAGAGTTGGTGTTGTAGGAGAAATCCTTGTAAAATTCCTTCCTTCTGCCAACAATTACATTGTAGACCTGCTTGAAAGTGAAGGTGCTGAAGCTGTTGTTCCTGACCTTATGGGATTCCTGCTTTACTGTGCCGAAAATGCAAACTTTAAGCACAAGTACCTTGGAACATCCGGAAAGTCAGCGTTTATCAACAACTCTGTGATAAAGCTTCTTGAATGGTTCAGAAAAGCTGGAAATAAAGCTTTAGCTGAAAGTAAGCGTTTTGATGCTCCTTCATCTATCAAGGAAACTGCTGCTCTTGCCAAGGACCTTGTTTCTCTTGGTAACCAGACTGGTGAAGGATGGCTTCTTACTGGCGAAATGATAGAACTTATACATCACGGTGCCGGTAATATCGTATGCTGTCAGCCATTTGCCTGCCTTCCTAACCACATTGTTGGTAAAGGTGTTATTAAAGAGCTTCGTGCTGCTTTCCCTGAAGCTAACATAATCGCTGTCGATTATGACCCAGGTGCTTCAGAGGTTAACCAGCTTAACAGAATTAAGCTTATGCTTGCTACTGCTAATAAGAATCTTAATGCTGCTTCTAATTAATTTTAAATTATGTTATGCATTTTCGGGATTAGCTCTGAACCGTATAAATAACATTGAAATGTAGTAGATGTTTGACTTATTACAAAAAAGTTGTATAATAATAAAAGAATATTCGGAGGATACGCATATGAACTTTTTATTATTTTTAGGACCTATTATAGGTGTTGCCGTTTCAATATTTGCCGTTGTTGTTATTATTTCAGTTATCGGCGCTGTTGCCGGATCTGAAGAAGATTTTGATGAATAGGATTATAGCGGCTGATTAGCGGATATTGATATACGAAAGAGATATAAAACCCCCAGATAAATTCTCATTGATTTGATGAGAATTTGTCTGGGGGTTTTTGTTTTGGCTGCTTTCGCGTTGCTGACTTTTGCCTCTTTTGTTTTGGTATGCTGCACTTTCTTTTAACTCGCTGATTTTTTTGTTTCATCACACTATTTTTACTTTCTTATTTTGCTTTCATCACACTACTTCCGCCGTGCTAAGTGCAAGAATTCTCTCGAATTCTTGCACTACGGGCTTTCGCCCTATGGGATTAAAAATAAGAAGGTAAGTTATTGTGCTAGCACATAACTTACCTTCTTATTTTTATTCCCGCACGGCTCATTGAGGTATATTTTCGATCTGCCAATCGATTGGGGATACTCCGTGAGCTTCTAGGAATTCGTTACATTTACTGAAATGTTTACAGCCAAAGAAGCCTCGGCTGGCTGACAATGGACTTGGATGGGCACTTGTTAATATCAGGTGCTTAGGGTTGGTCAGCATTGGGATTTTATCCTTGGCTGAATTGCCCCAGAGCATATATACTATTGGTCTGTCCTGTGCATTTACAGCATTGATAACTGCATCCGTAAACTGTTCCCAGCCTCTTCCCTTATGGGAAAACGCCGCATGTGCACGTACTGTAAGCACTGTGTTTAACATAAGTACACCCTGGTCTGCCCACTTCTTAAGATATCCATTATTCGGATAATAACATCCCAAGTCATCCTGAAGCTCCTTATATATATTCTGGAGCGACTTAGGTATCGGATTACCCGGAAGTACCGAAAAACTAAGACCATGTGCCTGATTGACCTCGTGATAAGGGTCCTGTCCAAGTATAAGTACCTTTACATCCTTAAGAGGTGTAAAGTGAAACGCATTGAATATATCATCGGCAGGTGGATATACAACACATCTGTTATATTCATCTTTTACAAATGTATACAATTTCTTATAATAATCTTTTTTAAATTCACCACTTAGTGCTTCCTGCCAGTCACCTGTTATCATTGACATACTATATTCCTCCCGTCTTACTATAATCTCATAGGAATACCCTTATCAGAAAGATATTTCTTAAGGTCTTTTATCTCCATTTCCTTATAGTGGAATAATGAAGCCGCAAGTGCTGCATCAGCATTTTCCTTTGCAAATGCATCATAAAAATGTTCCATATTACCGGCACCACCAGATGCTATTACAGGAATAGACACATTATCTGCAACGGCTCTTGTAAGCTCTATATCATAGCCTGCCTTAGTTCCATCACAATCCATACTTGTAAGAAGTATTTCTCCTGCACCAAGACTTTCTGCCTTCATAGCCCATTCAATGGCATCCATCTTCATATCAACTCTGCCACCATTCTTATATATGCTCCAGTGACCATCTTTCTGCCTTTTAGCATCAATAGCAACTACAACACACTGGCTTCCGAACTTGTCAGCCGCCTGTGATATAAGCTCAGGAGTCATAATAGCCGCTGAATTAATAGATATCTTATCAGCACCCTCTCTTAACAGCACTTTAAAATCGTCAACTGTTCTTATGCCTCCACCAACTGTAAATGGTATAAACACCTTTTCAGCAACCTTTCTTACAAGGTCTACCGTTGTATTTCTTCCATCACTGGAAGCTGTAATATCAAGAAATACAAGCTCATCAGCACCTGACTTATCATACATTGCCGCTACTTCCACAGGGTCGCCTGCATCTTTAAGGTCTACAAAGTTTGTTCCTTTAACAACTCTTCCATCTTTGCAATCAAGACATGGTATTATTCTTTTAGTAAACATTATACATAATCTCCTATCTATAATTCAGCAAAATTCTTAAGTATCTTAAGTCCTAACTCACTGCTCTTTTCTGGATGGAACTGACATGCAAATACATTGTCCTTTTCAACCGAAGCATGAATATGAGTTGAATATTCTGTAGATGCAGCCACAATAGCCTCATCCTCTGCCTTAAGATAATATGAATGTACAAAATATACATAAGGATTAGCAGGAAGTCCCTTAAAAAGTCTGGCTCCTGGCTTAACATCAAGTGAATTCCAGCCCATATGTGGTATCTTTATTCCCGGTGCTGCTGGTATCTTTAATATCTTTCCCGGAAGAATATCAAGTCCCTCTGCACCCGGTGTTTCTTCACTTTCCTTAAATAAGAGCTGTAATCCAAGACATATACCAAGCAGAGGTGTCTTATTGGAAACAACTGTCTTTATAGTGTCAACAAGACCAAAATGGTCAAGATTGTTCATAGCATCACCAAACGCTCCAACACCCGGAAGAATAACCTTATCTGCCTGTAATATCTCACTTGAGTCCCTTGAAACAATAACTTCTTCACCTAATGATATAAGTGCCTTTTCAACACTCTTTAAGTTGCCTGCATCGTAATCGATAATTGTAATCATTTTATTGCCTCTCCATATGCTTCTATCTTTAAATAATAATTAGTAAAATCTCTCTTAGATAACTCTACTAAAGCGATTGCATCTGTTTCAGACATTTTGAACCTGTTCTTAAATGCATTAATAATAAGATTATATGCCTCTGTCATCTTGTCTTCAACGCCAAGGTCTTTAGCCTCATCTCTGTATGTCTGATATCTGTCTACACCCTTAACTAAAGCATTAAGTGCCTGTGTATGCATATTCATCTTCTCATAATTCTCATAAGACTCATACTGTCTTTGAACATACATAATAACTCTGGCCTGATTATAAATCGTTTCTTCACTGCCTGAAAGCTTTACTCCACTTAAGCTGTTATATGCTTTATCATATTCCTCATTACTATAGTAGTCTTTAGCATTACTTATTCTACTACTATAGTTCATTGCATAGCTGAATACCTGAATTAATGCTATAACACTAACAATAAGTAAAACAAAAATAACTATTGACTTAGGCTTAAATCTGATTATATCACCTGGCTTAGGTGGCTTCTTTTCTTTCTTTGGCTTCTTTTCCTTCTTTGGTTTATCAGCCTTTGCCTTTTTAGCCTGTTCCTTCTTAGCAGCCTTTTCTGCTGCTGCTTTTTTCTTCTTTTCTTTAGCCTGTGCCTTCTTGGCTTCGGTCTTCTGCTGTTTTTCCTGTCTTTCAGCTTCCTCCTGCTGTTCTTCTGCCTCGCCTTCTTTTGCTTGCTTAGCTTTAAACTGCTGGATTCTGTACTTAATCTTAGCTATAAGTCCCTTCTTAGGAGCTGCATCCTCATCTAATGTTTCCTTCCCGTGGAACACTTCCTCTATAAGCTGCTCATTCTCATCTTTGTCCTTAGCTTCTGCACCAGTTCCATTACTTCCTGTATCTGCGCCTGCAGCAGCTTCTTTTTTATTGTTTTTCTTGGACTTTTCTGCTTTGGCAGCTTTCTTTGCCGCCTTAGCTGCTGCTTTGGCTTCCTTACCGGAAGCCTTTGCCTCATCTGTTACCTCATTAGTCTCATCTTCAAGGCTCTCAAAGAATATATCTTTAATAATTGATAATAAACCTTTTTTCTTCTTTTTCTTATCAACCGACTTCAGCTCATCTTCTAACTGCTTCTTTACATCACCGTTAGCTGCACTGCCACCAGTCTGCGCTGTATTAATATCAGCTGCACTATCCTCAACCTTAGCAGCCTCTTTGCCTGTGCCAGCTTCTGGCTCAGTATTCCCCGCCTCTTTATCACTTGTTGAAGAACTGTCATCATCATCATTTTCCATACCCATCTGTGCTAACAAGTCATTAACCGCATCTGCACCACTTGTATCTGTATCAGCAGCATCGCCATTAATATCACTTATCAAATCATCAAGATTCATATTGACGAGTCTGTCTTTTTCGCCATCGGAAAGGTCCATATCCTTAACAAGTTCATCGTCTTTACTAAGACTTGAACCTACTGTTTCTTCTTCACCAGTTTCATCAAGAAGCTTATCAAGTGCCTTATCTGCCTCTGATTCCTTTACGGACTCATCTACAGCCTCTGCATTTTCTTTCTCCTTGGCAAGCTTAGCCACCTCTTCCGGTGTAATCTGTTGTTTCTCTGGCTCAGATTTTTCCTGTTCAGGCTCGTCCATAATAAATGCTTCATCAACACCGGGCGCTGCCATCTCTCTTGGAACAGTCATAACATCCTTTAAGACTTCTTCCACCTTTTCTTCTTTGGCCTGCTTTTCATCATTTTCAGCCTGGTCGTCAACATATATATTCTCATACTGGCTATTAGTTTCGTTAGATTTCTCTACGGCCTCTCTAACCTGTTCTTTTATTTCTTCTTCTTCCTCATCTTTTAATTCACTTTCTGCATTCTCCTTATCGGATAATGACTTTAAAAGACCATCCAGATAATCTTCCTCGTTTGCAGCCACAATTCCACCACCTTTATCAATATATATTAGATACTACCATAAAGTTGTCTATTTAACAATATTTACAAGCATTTTTAATATTTCATATGAGTCAGCTTTATATGTAACAGACTTTTCCTTTAATTCTGGAGCTATCTGATAAAACATACTATGTATTCTATAAAAATGGGCCTTTTCATTAATCATTACAATTCTCTCAAAAGGCCACTTTATAAGGTTAGGATTGTTAAAACCTTCACCTAATTCAATAACAAGCAGCTTCTTTGCCAGTGTTCCTGACAGCCATTTATTATACAGCTCCCACTGCTTATTTTCATCAATTATACTCTTGTCACCAGAAATACTGTTATCACCATTTTCTGTACTTTCTTCATCTTTAACAGCTTCTTTGCAAGCATTATTATCCGGCTCACTACCAGCCTCTGCAAGATAAGGACACACTATTCTTTTCTGATTAATTTCTGATCTTCTAAGAACATCATCTTTAACAGAAGATATTATAAAATAATTCTTATGTTCAAGATATCCAGCAAGATTATTAAGCACTTCGTCTATATCTGTATTCTTCTGTCTGAATAATTCCGTTCCAAATCCTATAAGAATTCCATCATATGTATCTATATCTGCTCTTATTGCTTCACACAATTCTTCTGGTGTACTGTATCCTACATTCTTATTCGTGCTATCCATACATCAACCTCATTTACTACATTGTTTATAAAAATATAAATGGTGCTATCTTTATGATAACACCATTTTAATAAACAAAATAATTACTTCTATGATAATTATCTTCCAAGAAGCTTATCTATTTCGTTAACCAGTAAACCTATCTCCGGCTTTGATAACTGGACATCTGCTCCCAAAGCCTCTCCCTTTGCTCTCATCTGGTCATTGATAAGTGAAGAGAATATAACAACTGGTATCTGCTTAAGCTTATCATCTGTCTTTATAAGCTTTGTAAGTCTGTGTCCATCCATAAGTGGCATCTCTAAGTCTGTTATAACGCAGGCAACATCCATCTCATCGGTATCCTTTAACTTGGCAAGACATTCCCATGCTTCCTGACCATTCGCACATAATGTCAAATTATCATAACCTGACTTAATAAGAGAATCAGATATAAGCTTCATAAGTAATGGAGAATCTTCTGCTATTACCATATGTGCCTCATTCTTAGGTCTTCCCTCAAGCTTATCAATATCTGATACCTTTAATCCTGTTTCCGGACTTATATCTGAAACTATTCTTTCAAAATCAAGAATAATAATAAGCTGTCCATTAATCTTAACAACTCCTGTAGCTATACCGCTGTCAGCACTGCTTATTGTGCTGTCTGGCTTAATAATATCAGTCCATGACACTCTGTGAATACCTACAACTGATGCCACATGAAATGCTACATTAAGCTTATTAAAGTTAGTTATTATAAACATATCCTTTGTTATATCTGCTGATGGATTACACTTAATAACCTTGGCAAGGTCTACTATTGTTATCATAAGGTCTCTTGGCATAAACACACCTTCAACACAAGGATGTGAATTAGGAACTGGAGTTACTTTACTATATGGAACTATCTCCTTTATCTTCGCAACATTAATTCCATAATGGTTTCCACCAACCATAAACTCAAGAACTTCTAATTCATTCGTACCACTTTCCATCAATATATTAGTTTCCATATATCTTATCCTCCATTAACCACGTACTATTTGTATAATATTATATCAAAAAATGTCTTTTAAAGCAATTAATATTACACATTTTCGACCAGTATTTTCTATAGTTCATTTAAAATGTCACAAACTATAATCTTATTATTTATCAGCTATCAGCAAAAAAAAAGAGGCATATGCCTCTTACAGACTGTAGACAAAGTGGCACTAGGATACAAAGCTTAGTGCCACTTGTCTC
>OGGV01001406.1_pt1 | contig 11573 bp, 10 predicted proteins | sample 1571301 | NCBI WGS metagenome assembly OGGV01 (sample SAMEA2582072, study PRJEB24529) | metagenome | biome: Human gut stool | place: China | collected 2011
CGAAACACTCACGTGTTTATTACATCTCAACATTTTCAACATTTATTTTATACCACAATTATTTTCATGAATATTAATTATATAATCCAACGCTTCAACTCTTAGCAGTTTATTTATTTCCTCTATTATAGACGCCCCCCATAATAAGCGCACAAAAACTGCCAATATACAACTTGACGTTTATATCGACTCGGATGAGTAATGAAACGATAGAACCACTCCATCCCTATATTTTGAATCCATCTTGGAGCACGACTTACTTTATTAGTAAAAACATCAAAACTACCTCCCAAATTCAAATAAGTAGCAGTATGAATTCTATATAATTCATACATCAACAATTCTTGTATTGGGAATCCCATTGCCACGAAAACAAAATCCGGCTTCTTTTCCTTCACATCGACCAATAAAGCCTCTTTTTCTGAAGTTTCCTTGATAAAGCCATTACGATATCCTACAATATTAATATCCGGATAAAGTTCTTTCAATTTCTTAACTGTGGCACAAATAGTATCCTCCGTACTTCCAATTAAATAAAATGTTTTCAAAGAGTGATACCTTTTTACTAGTTCCAACCATAACTCACACCCAGGAATACGTTTTAACTCCTTCTCACCTTTACGGTACATAGCTTTTACAGCTCCATAACCATCTGCATACCCAACATTGGAATTGATTATATCTGCCACTTCTCCTTCCGCCCTCATTATAATTTCAGCATTCAATGACAATAACAGCTTCTTTTTATCGACCGTATAATCTATCAATTCCTCCATATCCTGAAATGGATATACGTTTACATTTCTAATTTTTACTGGAACAACTTTCATTTCATTTGTTTTCTAAGAAAATCCACAATGCGCTCACAAGCTTTACCATCGCCATAAGGATTAACTGCCTTACTCATTTGCTCATAATGAGTTTTGTTATCAAGCAATTCAGAAACTTCTGCCACTATCTTATCATAATTAGTTCCTACTAATTTTACAGTTCCCGCCTCCAATGCTTCCGGACGTTCCGTTGTATCACGCATAACCAAAACAGGTTTTCCCAAACCAGGAGCTTCTTCTTGAATGCCCCCGCTATCGGTAAGAATAATAGTGGAATTCTCCATCAAATAGACAAATAAAAGATACTCCAAAGGTTCTATAAAGAACATATTTCCCAAGTCAGTCAGATTTTCACCAAAAACCTCATGAATTGGTTTACGAACATTAGGATTCAAGTGCATTGGGTAGACAAAATCTACATCAGGATACTTCACCGTTAATGCTTTTACAGCCTGGCACATTGAAAGAAATCCATCACCAAAGTTTTCACGCCGATGTCCTGTTATAAGAACCAACTTCTTACCGTTGATTAAACGATCCATATTATAACCGTTCCTCCTTAAAGCATTTTTTAAAGCAGCCTCCAACTCATCATCATTTTTTATCTTATCCACCACTATATGAAGTGCATCGATTACAGTATTACCCGTAATTGCTATTTTTTCTTCCGACACACCTTCATTTAATAAATTCTGTTTGCTCAATGACGTCGGAGCAAAATGACAACCAGCAATACGTCCAGTAATCAACCGATTCATTTCTTCCGGCCATGGACTGTAAATATTATGAGTACGCAACCCAGCCTCTACATGTCCTACCGGGATCTGTTGATAAAAAGCAGCCAATGCAGCAGCTGTGGAAGTTGTGGTGTCACCGTGTACCAATACCAAATCTGGCTGAACGGCCTTAAGTACATCACGCATACCTGTCAAAACACGAGCTGTCACATCATATAAGTCCTGCCCTTGCTTCATAATATTCAAATCATAATCCGACTGGATATCAAATATTTGAAGAACCTGGTCCAACATTTCGCGATGTTGCCCCGTTACACATACTATAGTTTTAAATTCATCAGAATGTAGTTGAAACTCCTTAACTAAGGGTGCCATCTTTATAGCCTCCGGACGTGTACCGAAAACCAACATTACTTTATTCATAAAAACGGTTTTATTTAAATGAGAGATTTGTAATAGCTCTTTAAAATTTCTATATTTTTATCAAGAGAAAATGATTCAGATATCAGTTGATAGGATTCTTGACTAAATTCTTCTCTCAAAGATCTATTTTCTATAATTTCTTTTATAACCTCAGCTAAAGCATCAATATCACCAGGCTTTACCAAAAAGCCATTTTTATTGTTATGCAATACTTCCGGAATAGAAGCTATATTCGTGCTAATATTAGGAATACCATAAGCCATTGTTTCAAGAATAGTCATAGGAAGTCCTTCATTATAAGAAGGCAGAATGTTAACCATTGCATGCTCCATAAAAGTCTTTTTTTGTTCTCCCACAATCCAACCTATATGAGCAATACGATAACTGATACCTAATTCATTTATCATTTGTTGAACTTTATCTATTTCTCCATCACCACATAAATATAACTTTATATTTTTATCAATCTGAGAGTCTAACAATTTTATGGCTTGTAATAAATCGTATATACCTTTACGCTCACAGATCACTCCAAGAAAAAGAATATTTTTCGCATCTTTATTATATGGATTATAAGAATAGCCCCCCACTGCATTATGTAAAACTTTTACTTTAGCATTCGGTGCTTTCTCCTTCAATAAACGGACAAAACTTTCACCTAAAACTATATTCAAATCAGTCAACTCAAGGATATGCCTGACATATTTCTTTCTTTTTTCAGGAAGATTTGCATAAAATTGTTCAAACTCTGCCGCATGATGATGCATCACAGTCTTGATTCCTAAAAAACTGAAAGTTTGTACTAAAAATGCTTTTCTAAAAAAACTTCCTCGTTCTGCCGTATGTAAATGCACTATATCAACCTTACCTGCTAAAGTCAGACATAATATCTTAATATATGCCCACATAAAGTACAATATCAGAATATATTTATGTGCATTAATATGAGTAGGTATATAGGATATTTTCACATCCTTCCAATCTTTATAATTAAGATAGTTATTCACAACCGACACCATTCCACCTTTTATAGAAAGAGCAGAGCCACACATTAAAACATTTGTCATATTTTCTTGGCTTTATATTATTCTAAATCATCTAACTCGATAAGTCCAGGATAAAATTTTATAAACTAAAAAACCGACTTTATGCTTCATTCTCTCACTATAAAGCCAATCCCTCCATAACGATTGATCAGCATATTGAGCCAGCACCTTTTCTGTCCCTTCATATATACTTTTAGACTTGCTCAATATAGCCTCTTTCATGACATTACGTCTTAAATCAGATTTTGCTTTATATATAGACTTTGGATTGACAGCTATTTGATGTTGCCTTGTATAATCAAGAATTATATTAAACGCTATCAAAGCATCAGCTCTGACACTACAGATTTTTCTGTTTCTTGTTACACTATTCTGATTCACTCGATATCCGTATAACTCGGCATTGTAATAATAAAAGCTATTCGCATGACACAATAGTTTAAACAACACAATCCAATCTTCACCAATACGAATACCAGGAGTGAAACGAATTTCATATTCAAAGAAAAGAGAACGCTTATAAATCCCGCCCGCAACGCCCAAATTAGCTTTCCGTTGTATCACCAAATCTATATATTCCTCTCTGTCGCAACTAAAAGACGCTTCATATGAATGTATCTTTTTACTGTTTTTAAAAAGATACATTCCAAAACGCGTCAAATCATATTTATAAAATTGTATCTGATGATAAAGAATATTCAAAGCATTCTTTACCAACACATCATCTCCATCTACAAACATAATCCATTCACCTGACGACTGCTCCAAGCCTAAATTCCGAGCGAAACTTACTCCCTGATTTACTGTATGTATGGTCTTTACACTTTTATATCGGGAAGTGTATTCATCACAGATTCTGCCTGAATTGTCGGTACTCCCGTCATCTACCAATATTATTTCCTGTTCGCACGAACTATCTTCACAAAGCAGACTATCTATGCACTGTCTCAGCCAATCTTCACAGTTGTAAACCGGCACTATTACTGATACTTTCATTGATAATAAATTTACACCAATTTAGACAGGCCACGTTCTACTCCCCACTTCATGACATTAATCCGATGAACAGAATATGGAAGATGTAATATCAACCATATTATAATTTTTCCCGTAAATCCACAGTGGAAGTATAAAATCCGTAACTTATTGCGAAACATATCACGATAATGGTTATCTGTTGAATTTACATAATTTGAATAAGCCAATCTGAAAATTAAATCACGTTGGGCACCGATACATAATTCATCCATATGCGCCATAAAATCATTGATAGCTATCAGGCGTGATTCTATATTTTTTTCATTGGGAAGTTGTGTTATACTCCCCTGACGAATGTTATAAACATAGGTATCCATTTTACAGATAGCATATGATTTTACATATTTAGCAGCAAAGAAATTCCAATAATCATCTTCATGCAAAAGTCCTTCTTTGAAAAACAAGTCGTACTGAACCAACCATTCACGTTTTATCAATTTATTCCAGACAGTAGGCGGATAAATCGAACGCAACATATATCTTTTTATAATCTTTTCATCATCAGTATACTCAGATACACGTTTATTATTCATCATACTGAGATACTCATATCCCAGCTTTGTAACTACAGCACCAGCTTGTACAATTTCAGCTTGAGGATATTTATGAGCTATATCCATTAGCCGTTCGATACATTCCGGCACCAGCCAGTCATCACTATCTAAGAAATATAAATAAACTCCATGGGCCATATTGATTCCTTCATTACGTGCCGCAGACAATCCGCCATTTTTTTGTCTGTGTTTTATCGTAAAACGAATGTGACCATTATATCCATTCAGTATTCTTTCTACGATTTCCATACTGGCATCAGGAGAACAATCATTCACTATAATGCACTCTATCCCTCCATCGTATGTTTGATTAATAACAGATTGGATACATTTCTCAATATATTTTTCAACATTGTAGACAGGAATGATTATCGTCAACTCTATTTTCATATCCATTTATTTAGATTCAGCTTCTTGTATAGAACATTGAGGACGATAAATAGAATAAATATAAATCTGCTTGTATTTAATGAACAATGCCGTTACAATCATATAATAAGCAAACGAACAATAAATATTAGTCAGAAAGACAGACAGCACGTATCCCCCATGCAATGAATAATTGTCGAGTTTATTTCGACATGCAATATTGGTTCTATTTATCAACAAAAAGAAAAAGAATATCCAAACCAAAAGACCTATATAACCAGAAGAAGCAATAGCGTCCAAATAAAGGCTTTCAAAGTACCAAGCATCTGTAGCGCCATGATACTTCATGTTATGGACTATCGGGTAACCATATCCCAACCCAGTCAAAAAATGGTCGGAAATAAGATTATTGACATAAATGGCTTGTCTTACACGCATACTTTTATCCGACCCTTTAAAATCATGTTCGGCAGCCAAATCATCATCCCAGAAAAACAAAGCCGTCTCAATATTAGAATGGTAAATCTCGCGTACAACCGGAACATTGATATACAAAACAATACCGATAATCACGATACCTATGCCTCTTATCAGATTCTTTCTAGTGAAAATACCTTTATTCACAAATATATAGCCAAGAAGCAATAACATCGGCACAATGACAGAGCGCTTAGTAGAAAGGAAGCAATTCAGAACCGCCAATATAATAAAGCTATTCTTTAAAATTTTACTGTCTATTTTCTGATAGAATAATCCAAAAGTCAGCATAACCAATGAAATTTGCCCCCAAGGTATGGCTCCTTCGGATTGATTTCCTGATGCACTTGAGCTTAGAACCCCTCTCAATACTTCCGTACCGTTCCCTACATACAACTCTCCAGAATAATCGAATGCATTAGCAAAAAGTAATACGTACAAGTTTATATGGGTGATATAAGTGACAATTCCCCAAACTCCTATTATCAAATAAGAAATGATCAATGTTTTCACACACAAACGAAGTTCATCTTCATTCTTTATGGCAATCATTAACAAAAAAAAGGGTGAAATTTCCGTTAACGCAAACTGTATAAGACTTCGATATTGAAAACTATAATCGACTACACCAAAAACACCCAATATCGCAATTGGGAAAATGAGATAAACGAAAGGAAACGTAGCGGATTTAACATTTTTCTTACTTTTTCTCCATCTTATATGCTTTACCATAGCAAAAAAGATGAGAATAACCAGCATAAAAGTGTATAAACTTAATCCTGCAACCCGCGTCGGGGTAGGTATAATCATTTTTACTGCAATATAAAATGCACAACCATAAGCCAAAGACTTAAAGCATAGGCAAAAATGTATTAATATGATAAGTATTACCAATATATGCAACATACTCAAGAATTATGTTTTATCTCAGATGTTTCATTCGTTTTGCCCTAGCTGATTTATAACATTCTCAAATTCGTTTAGATACATATTTTTATCAAACAAACGCGAACGCTCAACACTATTTTTACTCATAACAGAAAGCTTAGAAGGATCATTATACAACTCCATAATCGCTCTCCGGATATTATTTACAAGATCATATTCTTTATTTATAAACAAAGTTGTTGCTGACGTACCTTCTTCAACCATCCCACCCGAACGGGTTGCAATAGTAGGGATTCCCGAAGCCAAAAATTCTAATATTGCTATATTAAAAGCTTCTTCACAAATGCTTGGTACTACTGCTATATTAGCCGATTTATGATAACGATACAGATTCATATTATCAATATAGCCGGTAAATGCAACCCTGTCTTTATGCTGAGCGGCCATATTACAAACAGAAGATTGATAATCTGTCATTTGGGCTCCTTTAAAATCGGACGATCCTACAATCATCACTTTTATTTTAGGGTTATCTATAGAAAGGACAGCTTCTATCAACTCTTTAACTCCTTTTACTTCAATAATCCTTCCACAGTAAATGATTACAAAATCATCCAATGAAAACCCTAATTTCCGACGTATTTCAGTTTTCTCTTCGAGGTGAATATTCTTAGCAAACTTAGACAAGTCTATCCTGTTTTTTAAAACCGATATAGACATATCTTTTTTAGTCATAGATGACATGAATTGCTTTTTAATAAAATCACCTACTGCAATAATATGACCAAATGTATTTTCCTGAAAAGGGGTGGAAAAAGTCTCACAATGTATATGATTGACAAATTTATCGGCTCCATACATTTTGGAGGGCTTAGAGAAAACACCAATTTCACAACCTTCACTGATTATATAATCAAAATCAGCTCCTCTATTGCACAAAAAATTTCTCACTCTACGATTAAAAGGAAGTATGATTGATATATCATTTCCTGTTAATTTCCTCACCCCTCCTCTTAATTTCCACCAAAGTTTGTTCTCTCTAGATTTAGGATGTTTTAATTGTACAAAATGAGTATACTTGTATTTCTTAAACTCTTGTTCAACTTTTGAATCACAACACTCCACTACTGTAAACTCGAATTTGGGAGTTCTCTCATTTTCGTTTATCAATAGTTCTATTAATTGTTCAATAGCTCCTCCTTTTATAGCCGGTACAGGCAAAGCACCACACGTAACAATACAAATCTTTCTCATCTTTTCCGTCTTTTCGATATTTTATTTAAGACAAAAGCGCTCATATTCAACATATTCTGCTTATTAAAATATAAATAAAGTAATAAACATGCAGTATAAGCAAAGACGAGCTTCCCATCATTCAAAATCAAAATCACCACATATGCTAACATTAATATTAATAATTGTTTTATCATATACCAACTGCTGGTGAACTTCACAAACCTACGAGAATAATACACTCGAGAAAGAGCAGTCAACAGATGAGATAAACAAATAGCTACACAAGCTCCCCATAACCCCCATTTAGGAATCAATAAAAAATTAAATACTACCGCTGCTACTCCACCTACAACTACTGAATAGAAAGTATATTTACTTTGTCGTACAGCTGAAAATATAGTTCCCCAAAAAGCACTAGCATTGGAAAATATTACTGAAATAGTTAGCAGTGGAATATATACCCAAGCCTCATGAAACTCTTTTGCTGTCATTAAATTGATAAAAAGTTTAGCAAACATCAATATGATAAAATAGACCAACATCTGCACAAACATAATCATCTGAAACATTTTATTGTAATAGATAGCAAAATCAAGTTTCTTATATTCTTCAACAACAGTAACAATCCATGCTTGCTGAAAAAAATTAAAAATTAAATTCATAATTCCCGGTAATTTCCCTGCAACCGCCATCAACCCAAGAGCAAATAAACCTACATAATCTTCTAATAAAGGTCTGTTTAACCCCGAAATTAGCCACCACAATATAGAAGTAGGTATCAATGGAATAGAAAAACGAAGCATTTCTGTCAAAGCTTCCTTATCCCAATCATTAATTGACAAATACTTATAGGAGTTAGAATAAAAAAATGTAAATAATGCCGTAGCAATATTGGCTCCAATAGTTGCTAATACAAAACCATATACTCCTTGGGTAGGTATCAAAAGAAAAGAAAGAAGTGTTGTCGTTATTGTCTGTACAATACCTGTAAAACTGAACACAGACATTTGGTTGATACCTCGACAAAAATCCTGTGTATATTTTTGAAAAACATTAGAAATAAGAATTCCATAGATAAACCATATATTATCTATGAAAATATTTTTCATAGGTAAATAAGAGATACCCCAAAATACAAACAGGCATATTATGGAACACAAAAACTGAAATATAAACCCTGTAGAATAGTAATTACATACTTTTTGCTTCGTGGCTCCTACTGGATATATGTATATGGCATCGCTTATATCACAAGCAACCACATTGAGTAACAAATTTGCATAAACAATCAAAAGATCAGTAGTCCCATAATCAGCGGGTGAAAGCCAATTAGTATAAAACGGCAACATGAAGAACCCCATCAATTTAGATCCAATGTTACCAATTACTATAAAAGAAATATTCTTTACTAGTTTATCACTACGCCCCATAGGTAGTCTTTTGCATTATACTACAATTAATGTAATAAAACCTGTTTAGCTTCTTTCAGCGTCAAGAACCCCTCATCACAAATAAGTTCCTCATCCATCTGTTCACCCCACCAATCTATATTAGCCTCTGCTCCGAAAGATAAAGCAGAAGAAGAGTTTACTGTTGCCACACATTCAAACGAAACTCCCATGACAGCAAGCATTTGCATTGGTATATTCTTATTAAAATGCAACGCTTGTGGAAATTCTTTCTCATAATTCCTTCCATCACGAGGATGTTTTTTTATAATGATATTTTTCTCACCATAGTGTTCGATTATTGTACGATACATTTCAATCTGTTCTTTATCTGACATTTTCCCATCTTCAACAAAAGCTTGGGTAAGAAGTATCACTTTACGACTTGCTAATTTTTGAAGATCCTCTTTGTTTAAATCAAATACACCAAGAATATATTGTTTCTTTTCCTTAGAACTACCTTCCCATTCTTCGGATAATCTTTTTACTATATTCTTTTTATTCTTATGATAAGGCTTATTATAAGGGGAAGATGTATAAATAGTTGTAACCATACTGCTTGTTCCTACAGGATGTTGGTAATAATCCCCAAAAAGCAAATGTTTTAGCCTTTTTTTCAAGAGAGAATATGTTTCAAATTCTTTATATTCGCGATAGAGATTTGAATTTTCCCAAATATCTAAAACATTAGGACAATCCTCAATATAATTCATTTTCAATCCTCTCAATAAATCCCAATAAAAATCTAATCCATAAATATCAGCATCAAAAATAAAAGCCCAGTCCTTTTTCCTTTTTACAAGAGTATATAAAGCCAGAACATATTTATTCTTATGCCAAAAATCCTTTAAATCAATAAATGTAGAATTTGGGAACTTATTTCTGATATTTTCAGGTATTGTATGAGCAAAAAAGAAAAATGTATTGTCAATCTCCTTTTGACTACTCATCAATAGATAGAAAGTAAGTACATATGTAGAGCAAGGTATACATACCCTTGAGGTTTTAGATTTATTCATTTTATTAGAACAATAAATTATTATATACAATTACCGTTTCAACTTTCCATTAATAGAGCCTAATACTAATGTCTCACTTCCTTAGACATTTGTTGTTACACCCTTCTTTATCAGATATTATATATACTTTTATACATTATCTCAGTAATAAAAACTCTTTCTCCCAATCAATATCTCAAAAGTAGATTCCTTTGCATAATCAACCGAAGATAAGGAGCCAAAATGCAAATCCTATTAAAATTTCTTTCAGATATATTGTGTTTCAATCTTTTACCTCATTGCTCACTAAACAATATAATTTTTGGCTAGGTAAGTCGTTATAGTAAGAAGCATGACGAAATGTCACAAAAATAAGAGGCATATAAGAATTCAATAGAATATCTCTTAATCAATCTTTCCAGTGGTAAGATTATCGATAGTAACCACTTTGTTTCCAACGCTTAATAAACTTCTTGCAATTGCAGCACCAATAAATCCCTGCTCCTGTTACTAAAACTGTTTTCATCTTATTCATATTTTATACCTTCTTCCAATAACCATCTCTCTGTACGCTTAATATCATCTTCATCATGTACATCAAAACTTTCTTTCACAATTACAGGTTTTATATTATTACCCATAAATGTCCAAGGCTGTTGTCCTTCTTCTTTAGCATATAAAGACTTTGCTAAATTCAGTGTCCAAAAATTATGGCATAAAACATAATTCACAGGTAAGTCTTGACGATTTGTGGATATTTTATGCTTATCAAAATTAAACCACGTACCCAAGCAGCCATCTTCTCTCAAACTTTTAGATCGGTAAGGATGGTGATCCATTTCCAGTAAAACAGGCACAGCAGCAGATAGAGTATTATCCCGAATGATATATTGAATTGATTCTTCAATCCACTCTCGCTTTACAATTCCAGAATTTGCTAACAAAACAACAAGAATATCAGGATGTACTCCCACTTTATCCATTTCTTTGAGTGCATGATTTATTGCATCTACATGCTGGGATGTAGGTAAAGCTAATTCAGCTGGACGGACAATTTTTTTATATCCACAAGACGCTGCCGCATCCAATATTTTTTCATCGTCACTACTTACATAAAAGTCTGTTATTAAACTGCAAGTTTTAGCAGCCATTGCAGGATAGTACAACAAAGGTTTTCCCAAAACGGGTAACACATTTTTATCTTTGAGCGTATTATTTCCACGCCCAGTCAGAAGAGCAACAATTTTCATAATATTATTGTTTATATTTATAATAAAGGATATTTTGTAAAGACATCAGCCGTTTGATAGCGGAATAAAAGTCATTGTAAAAATCACTCATTCCAAAATTAATTCCATGCTAATACGCATTCTTCTCCCCTACAATCACATTCGCCACCGTCTTATAAATGATATATATATCAAGCAGCATTGTCCAATGCTCCATATACCAAATATCAGCCTTAACACGTCCTTCCATCTGTGAAAGTTCCCTCGTTTCACCACGGAAACCATGTGTTTGAGCCCAAC
>OGGV01001410.1_pt1 | contig 11565 bp, 10 predicted proteins | sample 1571301 | NCBI WGS metagenome assembly OGGV01 (sample SAMEA2582072, study PRJEB24529) | metagenome | biome: Human gut stool | place: China | collected 2011
GAAAGAAAAAGCTAGATGACCGACAGAAGCGACCGGGTCACCGAACATGAACACCGAAGACGAACAAATACCGGAATAATTCTAGAATTAAATTAGTTTATAAAGCTCATAAAGTTTAGAGTTTCTGAATCTGCGGTCATTTCCTTACGGTCGTTAATGCGACCGACCTGGACTGAAAGTCCTATAAACAAGGTGCTAAGCAGGGGGAATACTAATTTTATGAACTTTATAAACTCAAACCTTTTGGCTTTCTTCCTGCCGATCTATTTCGGTAAATAATCAGAACCGATATTGAATCATAGCATTGATACGGCTGGCATTACCATAGTCGTGGTTGAAATTATTACGGCGTCCGAAAACATATTCTATGCCGGTAGTTCCGAATTCCGTAAAATTCCATAACAGATTAGCTCCTGCATATTGTGCATATTTGTAAGTATCCCCTCCCAGGCTGCCGCGGGCTTCAAGCCGGGCATAACTGTAGGTGATCGTCGAATAAAGCTTAGGATTCCAATTGTGTTGGAAAGCGCCGAACAGGCCCCACATACCGGGAGCTTTCAGATTTCCATTGTCGTCTGCTGTCGGGATCAGGTCATAACCGATACCCGAGATATCCTGAATGTAATTGGCAATCCCTTTACCATATTCGGCCTGAAACAGAAAACTGGTCGATGAGGTGATATTTAATTTACCGCTCCCCATAACACCCCAACCGGTTCTGATTTTATCCTTATCTTTCACTACATTTTTATAACCGATATTTCTTAAGATAGCTCCTACCTGAACGTGGCTCCCGTTTTTCATCGTATAGCGTATGTTCAAAGGAATATCCGGAACTTTCTGCCGGATGGATTCGGCATTTTTCCCGGTTGTATACGATGCTTTGGCATATTCCAAGGCTAAAGAAGATTGCCATCGATCGTTGATATGGTAAGTATACCGAAGCATCGGCTGACGGATTTCGATACCACTACTCGGTCCTTCTTCATCGATAGTCGTAGGTACGGCTGTCATATCGCCGAAAGTACTCCAGGCTTGTCCCAGCGTAAAACCTTTGAATTGTACGAAAGCTTGCTGGAGCTTCGGGGTGTTCTGCGGCCCCTGGAATTCCATTTCGATATAAGACACTAAACGTCCTACATCCGTATTGCCTACTAATTTAAAAAACAAACGGGATTGTCCGACTGTCATACCGTAACTGGCACCGGGTTGATGTCCTTTCATGGCAATAGTCGAAGTTGTAAAAAAATTGTAATCTTCTACGCCGTTAAAGTCGTAAACTCCTGACAACTGAACGTATCCCCCGACACCGAAAATAAAATTTTTGTTGTCATCGAAGAAAATAAAGCGTGGAGCTGCCGGGTCATTGTAAGCCAGTGGAAAGGCTTCTTTCATCATGGTATAGAAATTATGGATATCCCTTTCTTTCGATACCGATACGACATTTACTTTCTGTGCTTGTGCTTGTGCATAAAACCCTGCCACAAACACAGAAAATAATACGATTAAAACTTTTTTTTTCATAATCCTACCTATTTGGTTTTTTACATTTTCATTTTTGTTATGGAGTATATACGCTTTAGGGAGCGAAAAAGTAGAAAGGAAATATTATAAAGTAGGTTGCGATTGGTTAAAGAATTTATAACTCTGTATAAGCTGAGAATAATTTTTGGCAGTTATATACATATTTACACTTATAAAGGTACATTTAGGGTAAATATGTATATAAACATCTTTGCTTTTTTATGAAGTTATGTATTAGGTATAAAGTGGGATTTCAATGCTGCAACCCTCGCTATGGATGATTTATTGGGAAATTCAGGAATAAAGATCGATAAGATTTAGCAAATTAGGTGTCCCTTGTGATATCTTGATAATTAGCCGTTTACTATTATTTTTCGGGAGTACTGAAACAATACCCTTTTCCATAGGAAGAACGGATTTTCAGCGAAGTATCAGCTTTCAGAATTTTCCGGAGCTCAGAGATATAATCCCGTAACAGACTTATTTTGGACGCGTTGTCATTGTTCCAAAGTCTTCTGCAAATGATTGTTCCCGGTATAAAGGAATTCTGATTTTGACAAAAAATAGTCAATAATTCGGCGAGCATCGTTTTGAGCGGGTAACGCTGGTCACCGATTTCAAGGGTAGAGTTTGCGGGGTAGAAACAGCTGTTCGGGGATAGCTGATATATCTTTTCTGAGGGGTGGCCGGTTATTTCCGGTCCCGGATATCGATTCAGGGCTGCTTCGATCCGGGCACACAATTCGTCTATACCTCCGTCCTTACGGACAAAGTCACTGGTACCTATTTTTAATGAGGCTGCACATAGTTCGGTGTAAGAGCTAAGGATGAGTACCGGAATTTTTTTATCCAATTGCCGGATCAATAAAAATACTTCTATTCCTGTTCTTCCCGGCATTTGATAGTCGAGTACGACTACATCCGGACGGGAAGACTGGTAGGCGAGCCAGGCTTCGTCGCCATCGAAGACTGTTTTTACTTCATAACCGTTGTCTTCCAGGGCTTCCCCGGTTTCTTGTGCGGTGATGCGGTTATCTTCTGCGTACAGTATTTTTATTTTTTTAGTATCCATAGTCGTGGTATAAAATCATCGGATGTGTTTTGAGTATGGTTAATTTGTCCAGCAGGTAATTTATTTTAATGATCATATTTTCGTATTGTTTGATGTTTTTGTGTAACAGTTCGGTATGGATCGGTGGGGATATAGGGATAGCCGGGGAGGGGTGATCCGATTCTGTGCCATGTAAATGACAGAGTTGTACTTGTAATTCCCGAAGGAAATGTTGTACTTCATTCCGTTGCAGATGGATCAGTGCTTTCTGACGGCGATCGACCGCCACCAATAAATGGGTAAACCATCCCGACAATAAGATCGATAGCAAGGCAAATAGTAGCCAAATTTTGTGGGTGGTCAAAGGCTGTAACCAGGGATAAGCGAGTTGTACCTCCAGTCGGTGTCCCTCGACATACCCCAGGGGCATACGGAAAATAGCCGGCAGGAAGATGTTCGGATCTTCGGAAGGATACCGGTCGATGATTTTTCCATTGGCGTCCTTCCGGATGAAGAAAATTGGAAATAGCAGGTCGCTCTTCTTATAATAGTGGACAAGTGAATCGAGACACCAGGATGAATCCCGAAGATCATAAAATAAGCGGCCATATACATAGCTTTGATTGACGATCCCGCCCATCTCTACTGTCGTATCTTTTACTCCCCGGGTGATCGTAATTGAATTCTCCTGCCAATTGTTTTGAAACCTGGCGGTATCCCGTATCTGGAAAAGATTTTTACTCATTTTAAAAATCGTTTCGTCGATTAAAGGATTTTTGTGGTTTACAAAATTAGTCCGTTCGGCTGAATATAAATTGAGCATCCAGACCATTTCAGCCAGTAATAAGGCAATGAAAAAATAGCGGTATATGTGTGAAGAAGAAACTGATTTTTTATATGATTTCGGTTTATCCAGACACAGCGACAGACAGAATTCCGATCCCTCGTTTTCTTTGCTTTTTATCTGTATGTGTCCATTGTACTGCCGCACAATTTTACGCACATAAGCAAGTCCTATACCGTGGCTATTCTGGTGACGGTGATTGGAACGAAAACCGGTCCTGAAAATACGTTTCCGGGAATGAGTGGAAACACCCGGTCCGTTGTCTTTGACCGAAATCAGTAATTTATTTGGTTTTTCCTGTTTACAGCTAATCTGAATTTCGGCTTTTTCTCCGGCATATTTCAGCGCATTGCTGATCAGATTGTCTACCAAGTGGATCAAATGAAAAGAATCGGCAAAGATTTCCGGATCTTTCAATTGAAAATCAAGATTGATAGTGGCTTTTTCGTGGCCACACCGGTAGTTGTCGATCAGTTCTTCGAGTGCTTTTTTCAAATCGAAAGTCCGGTTTTCTATTTCTCCTCCCCAGCGTCCTGCCGACTGTATGGTGATTTGTTGCATTTCTTTTAATAAACGCTCCGATTGGTGGTGGCTGATTTGTAGTTTTTCATATATTTTTTCGGGAGGCCAGGTGGCCAGATTTTTCAGGATCCTGCCTTCTATATCGCGATTGGTACATAGCGGAGTTTTCAGGTCATGGATAAAAATAACTTGTTTCTCGATATAGCGTAAGTTCTTACGTTCCCTGCATTCTTTCTTTATGATCAGGAATCCATAATAAATAGCCAGGAAGAGTGGAAGTAATGAAAGTAAAATTCCGTATTTCTGATACTTCCAAAAATAAATAAGCGGAAAATCATACCAGGCCATCAGCTGGTCTTTCTCGATATTACCCAATTGCTGCGGGCCGAAAGCAGGAGCTCTTTGAGGCAATAGATGGGAGGGATAGTGATCTATAAGCTTTCCGTTCGGGTCTTGTCGCGTGAAAATTACGGGTAATTCCGTTACCGGACAAAAATGCCGGAAATAGTGGGCTATACTGTCCAGTTTCCACAACTTTTTATTGTAATCATAACGTTGTTTGTTGAATAAGTCGGTCATTTCTTTCCGCAGGGTATCTATTCTGAAATGGTGTCCCCGAAGAGTATACTCCATGATAATTCTGTTTTCTATTCTGAAGTCGACGAAACTGTCGTCCTCCTCATTTATCCTGTATGCTTCTTCTTGAATAGCAGCATGTATCGCCTGGTTGATGTCGTTCCGAAAATTTTTTTCTTCAATCCGGAACCAATAGATCAGCCAGCTGCTTTCTGTCAGGAGAAACAGGATTATCGACAGGATGATCATGCCGGGATTATATAAAAATAATTTTTTCATCGGGTTAAAAATAAAGATTAAGTGAAAGAATCACAACTTTTGTTTCTGTTGAATGTGGAAATAATTCCGAACATTTTCCGATGATTCAGCCTGGTGTGAGAAAAGTGGATAACGTATTTTTATACTCCTGGAATCATCAATAAAGGTGAAAAACCTCTTAAAATATTAGGTATTTTAACAAGTTGTAGTTGTGTTGAAGTGAAAAGCGCCAAAAAACATATGTTATGAAAGGTTTGCAAATAGATATTCGAGGAAAAATAATGAATTGCGTCACACCGAAAGGGCAGGTTTGTGTGTTTGTAGAAGCTGACAATATGGTTGTTCTCGGTGAAGACAAAGAAAACAGCGTTAAGTTGGATTGGGGTAAAATAGAGTTGGCTGTAGGAGACAAAGTGAAAATTACTGCTATTGAGGGTATGGAGTATGATACCATATATATGAGTAGTATGACAGATGAAGATATGTTAGGATACTATAATCAACTTAAAAAATTTTTAACAAAAGAAGGTGTGTTGAAATGAGAGGATTCAGAATAAAATTCAGGTCAGAAGAAATTGTTGTTACCCCTGACTTCCGTTCATCAGTCACTATTTTTTACAATAGTTCGAACGGCTATGAACTATCGGTTGCCGGTATCAAAGGCTTTGGAGATGATGCCCTGGATACTTTTTGGATAAAATCGGATATGCATATTGGAGAAAGTATTGAGATCGAAATTATAAATGCAGACGAGCAGGTTTGTTCGTCTCCGACTTGTGTAAAAAAATTAGATCCTAATCCACTAAAATTATCCGAAAAACAGAAGCAACAAATGCTTGATGAATATTTGAAAGATTTTTATCTTTTAGAAGCTCAGTTGAAGAAAAAAGGAGTGTAATATATGGCAAATATGACCGCATTAAGTATTAATGAATCATTGTTTTATATCCCGTTCGATCATACTGGTGTAATTTCTGTTTGTAATAATAAATACGGGAATGAATTAGCATGTATTGTCTCAGATATTTCGGATGATAGAATTTCTTTGAATATAGGTGATTCAGTTTGCATAAAGAGGATTGTTTCTGAGGGTACTGAGTCGGTACATGAGTTTGTTATGCCTGATTTCTCTAACCAGAAAAAGGAGTTTATGAGTGATAAGGGAATATATGGAATGGAAGTCTGTACAGAAAACAATACGATATGTATGCCATTTATAGATGGGGGAGCAGTCACTTTTGTTGTAACCATAAATCAAGGTCAAGTATCTGTTGATGCGGGTTCTATTACCGCCGGTAACGTATTGTTGGATTTTTATCATTCGAACCTGAATATGGGGGATGAAATTCGTGTAACTTTGAAGAACCTGGATTTTGTTTCATCTCCATTAAGTGAAAGAAGTTTTTCGGGCCATACTTTATGACCGGTGTTAACTGGTCGTAGATTGTTCATCCCACATAGAATACCGGTATGTTAAAGAAATTGGCTGCACAGACGGCTATATATGGGATCAGTAGTATTATTGCCCGTTTTCTTAATTACTTATTGACCCCCTATCTCACTCGTATTATGACTACGGGTGAGTATGGGGTGGTGACCGATCTCTATGCCCTCATTCCTTTTATCCTGTTACTGCTTACGATGGGGATGGAAACAGGGTATTTTCATTTTGCCGGTAAAGCGGGAACTTCTGAAGAGAAAAGATTGATATTTCAAACCACCTGGGGTATCGTTATATTAGTGAGCCTTCTATTTTTCGGTTTCACCTTATTGTTCTTACATCCTTTGTCGGTGGTGATGGATTATGCCGGAACTCCGTCGTATCTATTATTGATGGGAAGTATTATAACCGTCGATGCTGTGACGGCCTTACCATTCGCTAAGTTAAGAGAGGAAAATAAAGCATCGGCCTATGTGAAAATCCGGGTCTTTACGATACTGGTCAATCTGTTTTTTTTGTATCGTTTTTTATTCTGTGATACCTGGGATTAGAGACCTGCAAAATATTTTCCCGGCAGAATATGGTGCCGGATATTATTTGATATCGAATTTAATCGCTAGCGTGACAGCGGCTTTTATGCTGATTCCTGCCGTCCGGGGGATCCGGCCTCGGATAAAACGGAAATTGCTTCAGCCTTTATTTATCTATTCGTTGCCTTTGCTGATCAGCGGGGTTACGGGTACCGCCAATGAATTTATCGACCGCCAATTTATTAAATATTTGCTGCCGCAAGAGTCGGCAATGAGTACTTTAGGTATTTATGGAGCTGTCCTTAAACTCGGAGGCATTTTGTTGTTGTTTGTGCAAATGTTCCGTTTGGCTGCAGAACCGTTTTTTCTGGCTGATTTTAAAAAGGAAGATTTCTTGAAAGCAAATGCGGAGACGTTAAAATATTTTTTGATCGTTTCTATGTTGTTGTTTTTAGTGATTTCCCTTTTCTCCGATTTCTTTGGTTTGATCCTCGGTTCGGATTTTCGGGATGGATTATTTATTATCCCTGTTGTTTTGTTTGCTAATATCGGAAATGGTATAGTCTTTAATCTTTCATTCTGGTATAAGCGGACCGGTAAGACCCGTCTGGCCATTTTGGTCACCGGCAGTGGATTGATTTGCACGATTGTTTTTAATTTATTATTACTTCCACGTCTGGGATATGCCGGAACGGCCTGGGCACATCTGGGAAGCGAATGGATTATGGTGATCGTCAGTTATATTTTGAGCAGAATATATTATCCGGTTCCTTATCCGCTCAAACGTATCCTATTTTATCTTTCAGGCGGTATATTATTCTATTTTTTGGGAGCATGGCAAAAGGATATATCCTGGACAGGAAATATATTGTTCAATCTCTCTTTGATTGTAATCTATACCGGGGTAGTAGTGAAGGTTGAAAAGATTAATATTTCCAGACATCCTTTTTAGTTAAATTATGATCGGAATTCTGGAAGAATAATTTAATATTATATTTGTAATTCAAATATGGGCTGTCGCTGAGAGGGGGATATCGATAAATTTTGATTTCGGATGTAAAATGCTATTTAGAATCTTTTCTTTTTTTATTATTGTCGGGTGTTCGGCTTGCCGGCCTTCGGTTTTGGAATCGGCTCTTGAAAGGGCCGGGGAAAATCGGATAGAACTGGAACGGGTATTGCGTCATTATTCCGAAGAGGATAAAGATAGCCTGAAGTGGGAGGCTGCCCGCTTTTTAATCGAAAATATGCCCGGGCATTTATCTATCGGTGGCGATTCGATCGGGCCTTATTATGCGGCTTTGAATGCGGTGTTCAGTAACGATACTTTGAGAAATTGGCAGGATAGTCTCGATAAGATCCATGAGTATTATAAATCCGGATTGCGTGTACAGGAAGATATAAAGGTGATAAAGTCCGGTTTTCTGATTGCCAATATCGATAGTGCTTTTCGGGTCTGGAGGGAAAAACCCTGGGCTTCACATGTCGGTTTTGATGATTTCTGTGAATACATATTGCCTTATACGGTCGGACAATACCAACCTTTGGAAGATTGGCGGAAAAAATTTGCTACCGGTTATGAAGAACAGATAGACCTCCGGCATCCCCGGCTCAGTCACTCTGCATTTTGGGCTGCAACTTGGGTAAACCGGGAGATCGGGACTCAGATTCGTTTTCAGACCCTCGAACCTTTTTCTAAAATTCCTCTGTTGTTTCCTTCCTTGTTGCCGAAATCCAGGGGAGGGTCTTGCCGGGAGTATGCTTTGATGGGATTGAGTATTATGCGTTCGAAAGGGATTCCTGTCATGATGGATTTTATCCCTCAATGGCCTGTCAGGTCCGGTAGGCATTATTGGAATGTGATGTTGGATAACAGGGGAAAAAATGTAGTTTTTCTGGCTACGGAGAGTGATCCGGGGATGCCTCATAAAGTGGAAGAAAAGTTAGGGAAAGTTTACAGGCAGACTTATGCAATCAACCGTGACCTGGAAAGATTGAACCGGGAGTGTGGCGATGTGCCCGATTTTTTCCAGAATTGTTTTATGAAAGATGTGACAGCCGAATATATGCGCACTTCCGATGTGGAAATCGAAGTTCCCTCTTCGGTGAAATGCTCTGAAAACTATGCTTATCTGACTATTTTCGATAATGAAGATTGGGTACCGGTCGATTGGGCCGGAATACACCGGGGAAAAGCCCTCTTTAAAAATGTAGCCCGTGATATTGTTTATCTGCCTGTTTACTATACTTCCGATGGGCTGAAACCCTTGGCCAGTCCTTTTTTATTGGATACGGACGGGAAGGTAATTGTCCTGAAAGGGGATACGTTGAATCGGCAACAGTTGAAACTCTACCGGAAATATCCTCCTTCTGACAATGCTTATGCTATGGGAAGACGGATTGTAGGAGGAAAAATTCAGGCTGCCAATCGGGCGGACTTCAGCGATTCGGTTACTATCTATCGGGTACCTGAGTGGAAAAGTGCTTATTCCCTGAAGGTTACTACCGATACTGCCTGGCGCTATTGGAGGTATTTGTCTGCCGAAAACGGACTTTGTAATATTGCCGAATTGGTATTTTATCAGAGAGATTCTATGCGCCCTATTGTGGGTGAAATTATAGGGACGGAAGGAAGTTGTTTTAATGATCCTAACCATGTGAAAGAAAAGGTATTCGACGGAGACCCATTGACTTTTTTCGATGCGCCGACTGGAAGTGGTGCCTGGGTGGGGATGGATTTCGGAAAGGAAGTGAACATCGGTAAACTGATTTTTATTCCCCGTACCGATGGAAATATGATCCAATTGGGCGACACTTACGAGTTGTATTGGTGGGGACCGGAGGGATGGCAACTGATTGGCGGACCCCGAATAGCCAGGGATGGCGTTCTGGAGTATCTGGCTCCTTCGAATGCGCTCTATTGGCTTAGGGATGTAAGCCGTGGAAGAGAAGAACGCATTTTTACCTATTCTGACGGGAAACAGATTTTCTGGTAATTCTCATAAGCAGTAATTTCATTTATTGAAAAATTTCCTATAATAAAAAATATTCAGTTACACCATAGTTAGGCTACTGAAAATTGGGCTCAATGTTCGGAAAAATAAGATAATTAGTCGTTTATTTTTGATTTGGGATTGTTATATATTTGAACTAATAAAAATTATTAGAAAAGTATGGAAAAAAAATCATTCAATTTATTCTATTTTGTTATTTTGATATCAGGTGTTTTATATACAAATGTATGTTTTTCACAAAATACACCTACAACTTGGCAAGACCGGCTCGAAGCTTTAAAAAATAGCTTCAATGAAGAAAATAGGGGTGATGTGTCGTTTTTGAAACTATTAGGGTATACCTATAAAGGAATAATTGGATCTCAAACTGTTAAATCCGATATAATAGATTCCTTATTATCCTACAATGCTCCTGCTATTTTGCATTTACCTCCCATAGTGATGAGAGATACTGTATCAAGGGGAGATTCCTGCGTCATTCGGGAAAGAGTGTTGCCTAAATTTGAAATCATTTCTATTCGTAAGCGATTAGAAATTGCAGAGTCTATAGGAGAAAAAAGTCTGCTCACCTCACTAAGACAACAGCTTAATAATTTAATTCATTTGGATTATGAATATTTGGAATTAGAATGGAGTTATAAAAATAAGCACTTTAAATCATTATGTGTTGTATCTAATGAACATGGCGGATTTATTTATGACCCTATCGGTTCAAATATTTTAGAGTATACAACAACAACAACTAATACTGTAGAACGTTTAAATTCAAAAGAAAATCTTCACTAAAATTTTTAATTTGCTTCACTTGTCGAAGCCTTCTCCAAATACCTTGAGACGGGTGTCTTCAACGGCTGCTGCCTGATGGAGATAGCCGAGATTCTCAGAGTTCGCAATGGGGAGGAATTTGTAGAAGTTCCGACGAAGCCGGAGCCTATTTTCGAAGCCAACACTTCCGGCATGAACCCTGAAAAACTGACATATACCTTAACCCATTTTTTGTATAATGACAAGCAAACCGACATTATCAATAGTTTAAACAAATGATCCCGATTATAATGTGGTGATTTAACTTTACCGAAAAATGACGATTTAAAATTTGCTTATTACATGGCGGTGTAATTATTATAGAATAAGCCCCGAAAGTTTTATCTGGCTTTCGGGGTTTATTCTATGTATTATAATTATTCCGACAGGGTTCTTCCGGATCGTCAGAATTCACAGCACTTACGCGAAGTATACCCGGAGGACGGTGATTCTGATCATTAACCAAAGAAACCGATCCCTCGATGAGCTGACTATTCGGTCATTTTTCTCAGCAAAGTTTGCATATCGCATTTTTCTTTGAGTATACCGAAGAGCTGATCGATGGCTACCCGTTCCTGCTGCATGGTGTCGCGGTGACGCACCGTCACGGTGTTGTCTTCGAGCGTCTGACCGTCCACGGTCACGCAGAACGGCGTGCCGACGGCGTCCTGGCGGCGGTAACGTTTGCCGATCGAATCCTTCTCGTCGTAGACCACGTTGAAGTCGTATTTGAGCTGGTCGATGATCCGCTGCGCGACATCGGGCAGTCCGTCCTTTTTGACCAGCGGCATCACGGCGATGCAGAGCAGCAGCCCCGCAAAAGGAATGCACAGCCATACCGGCACCTGAGTGGTTGTTTCTCCACTTCCTGCTGCCCAGACACCTGTCGGACACATCAGAAGCATGGACAGAAGCATTCCAAAAAATGTTACTGTTTTTTTCAAAGATGTCACCCCCACGTTTAGTTTTCAATCAGTGGAAATTATAACATACCTGTTGCA
>OGGV01001411.1_pt1 | contig 11563 bp, 8 predicted proteins | sample 1571301 | NCBI WGS metagenome assembly OGGV01 (sample SAMEA2582072, study PRJEB24529) | metagenome | biome: Human gut stool | place: China | collected 2011
AGGACAACGAGCTGTTCGACGTCGAGAGCCGCCCCGGCAAGATGTCCGGCGGCTATATGACCAGCCTGCCCGCCTACAAGGCTCCCTTCATCTTTGCCAACTGGAACAACACCTCCGCCGACGTGGATGTGCTGACCCACGAGTGCGGCCATGCCTTTGAGGGCTATGTGGCCGAGCGGGACCCGAAAGTCCCCGCCGACCTGGAATGCCCCGGCATGGAGAGCGCCGAGATCCACTCGATGGCCATGGAGTTCCTGACGGCCCCCTGGCATCATCTGCTCTTCGGCAAGGACACCGAGAAATACGCCCTGCTCCACGCCGAGGACAGCTTCCTCTTCCTGGCCTATGGCTGCATTGTGGATGAATTCCAGCACCGGATGTACCAGAACCCCGACCTGACCCCCGACGAGCGGAACGCCGTCTGGCTGGAGCTGGAACACAAGTACCGCCCCTGGATCGACTTCGACAACCTGCCCTTCTACGGCCGCGGCGCAGGCTGGCAGCGTCAGCTCCACATCTATGAGTGCCCGTTCTATTATATCGACTACTGCCTGTCCACTATGGCCGCTTTGCAGTTCTTCCTGCTCAGCCTCAAGGACCACAAGGACGCCTGGCAGCGCTACCTCCGACTGGTGCGCCGCGCCGGTATGGCCAGCTACGCGGAACTGTGCGAGACGGCCGGTCTGAAGGTTCCCTTCACCGATGGTTCCATCAAGGCCATCGCCGAGGAAATGGAGCAGTGGATCGCCGCCCATCAGGTCTGAGCGAAACCAAACGAAACCTCTTGAGTTCCCGCGCGCGTTTTGCTATATCGTGGCGGTGTGCTCTTCTTGACAAACCCGCCCGGAGCGCATATAATAAGAATGCGAAAGAAATTGCATTCATGGAGTTCATGAAAGCAAACAAGAAGCCCTTCGGTATTGCGAGTACCGAAGGGCTTCGTTCATCCTATTTTACAATGTAAGGATCACAGCACAATAAACGTGCAGGTCGCAGCAGGCAGAACGAGTTCGCCCGCCGGAGCTGCTGCCGGGGCGATCTCCGGCAGCGCATTGCCTTCGCCCAGGACCAGCGCCTTGCCGTTGCAGAGCATGGTCTGGGAACGCAGGGTCTCAGCGGAGAGCTGGTAGACCTCCGCTTCCTTCGGCAGAGTGACGGTGGTGGTATCCGTCAGGCTGTTGTTGATGACCAGATATGCCTTGCCCGGCTTGCCGTCCGCACGGGAGTGGGCATAGACGTGCGCACCCTCACGGATAGGCTCTGCGGCGTCGTAGACGGTGGTGCCCATCAGACGGTTCCAGAGCAGCACAGCGAAGTAGTTGGGGCGCGGGTCAAAGACTTCGGGCTTCAGATAGCCGTAGTCACTGGAGGCCAGGGTGTTGTGGAAGATGATGCCTCTGGTCACGACCGAGAAGCTGCCCAGCTCGTTCAGGGTGCGGAAGACATCCAGATAGGTAGAAGCCCAAGTGTCGCCGCCGCCGCCCGCGTCGCCTGCTTCGGTGACCCACATCTCGCCGCCGGGGCAGTAGATGTCCCGCTTTTCGGCGTGGAACTTTGCCATATTGGAGGCGACCGCCAGATACTCTTCGGTGTGTGCCTTGTCGGCTTTCCAGTGGGCAAACGGCATCACAGGCTCCAGACGCTCGGACACGCCATTGTAATAGTGGTAGCTGTAAACGTCCAGCTTCTCCTGGGCACCCTTCATCAGGTCGTCGGTCGAGCACTGGGGCAGGATATCGCCGACTCCGCCGCCCTGTGCCTTCTCACCGTGCTTCTTCAGCACACCTTCGGTGGAGCAGGGGCCGACAAAGGGGCAGTCGGGGTAGTTCTCATGCAGCCAGCGGATAAAGATGTCCTGGTCGCGGACATACTGCTCGGCAGTGTAGCCCTTGGGGCAGCCGGACATGGCCAGCAGGTTCGGCTCGTTGACGAACTCTGCCGCGTCGATGGCCTTGCCGTACTCCTTGCTCAGGGCAAAGATCTGCTCTGCCTGGCTGGGGTTCCAGGGCTCGTCGGCGTGGTGCAGACCCTCACAGTCCGCCACCGAGATCAGGAGCTTTGCGCCGATGTCCTTGCAGAAATCCAGCACACCGAGCCACTGCTCGCGGGTCAGGATGGCGTTGTAGCCCTCCGGGATGACGCCGTTCGTGTGGCCGTCGAAGTCGTAATAGGTCTTGGTAGACCAGGTGCCGGACACGCGCACCCAGGCCGGGCCGATCTCTTTGGCCAGCTTGCGCAGCTTCTTGTCGGAGAGGTCGATGGGGTCATAATACTGCATCAGGTCGGTGCTTGCGGTCGCGTTGCCGAGGAAGCCGCCCTTGAGGACGAACGGCTCTGTGCCCGCGATCTGAGCGGGGGTGTAGGCCTTCCAGAAGGTACCGCCGGTGACTTCGGTCATCTCGACGTTGTAGGAGACCAGCCGCTCGTTGCCAACGTGCAGCTCGCGCAGGGAGCCGGGGTTCAGGTTCACGAATTGTGCCATGGGAAATTCTCCTTTTCTCAAGTTTTTTGTCTGCATCCATAATACCATTTTTTCGGCCAGACCATGAGGACGATTTCGTGATAAAACCGTAAAATATTTCAATTTTGAAGAAACAAGCCGTAAAGAATGCAAATACTTGACATTTTGCCACAGGTGCGTATAATGAAAGTACAAAGGTAGTTATTTCGAGTCCAACGGAAATCCCAAAGCAAGCAAGAAGCCCCTCGGTAGTCGCAATACCGAGGGGCTTCCTGTCGCTATGGGATCAGTGCTTGCCGTTCACAAAAAACTGTTCGTCAAGCCACTTGCAAACATAGTAAGCGGCTATGCTTGCTGCGACGGACAGTAAAAAGGTAGTTAACGTCTCCAAGGAAATCACCTCCCATCCATAAAAATGGGCCGGAGTGGAGCGGCAAGTACAGAATCGCACAGATTTTGACAAAACACAAGAAACTTACAAAGCGAGCCTCTTCTTTACCTTTCCGGCGGTTCCGCCCCAAAGGTTTTACCCACTCTTTTCCCGGCCATGGTTTCGGGCGGCGGGATAAAACGGTAGAATGAAACCGTTCCCAGAGAGTTTGCGAAGACAGGTCCGGGAGGACCGAAAAGAGAGGATAAATGCTATGAAAGAGAGCAAGATCACCCGCCGCAATTTCCTGAAGGTCGGTGCTGTGGCATCGGCTGCCGGTCTGTTGAGCGCCGCCCCGGTGGCCGCCAGCGCAGCCGCACCGGCTGCCTCTGCTGCTGAGGAGGAGAACTGCATCCTCGGCCTGACCAAAAAGCCCAAGTATGTTTTCCTGTTCATCGGCGACGGCATGGGCACCGCCCAGATCCAGTCCGCACGTTTTTATAAAGGCACCACCGAGAACAACGGTGCCGTCACCGAGGGCGAGCTGAGCTTCACCTCCTTCCCCGAAGTCGGCAGCGTGACCACCTACGACAGCACCTCTTTCTGCCCGGACTCCGCCTCCACGGCGACCTCCATCGCCACCGGCAACAAGACCGAGAGCGGCGTCATCAACATGTGCCCCTGGACCCGCGATGTGCCCTATGAGACCATCGCCGAGAAGCTGCACAGGCAGAAGAACTACAAGGTCGGCGTCGTATCCTCCGTCAACATCGACCACGCCACCCCGGCCGCATTCTACGCCCACCAGAGCACCCGCAAGAACTACTACCAGATCGGCGTCGAGCTGGCCAATTCCGGCTTCGAGTACTTTGCCGGCGGCGAGTTCCAGAAGGTGAACGGCGACGGCACCGGCCCAAACAACCACGAAGTTGCCGCACAGGCCGGCTACAACGTCGTCACCACCCAGGCCGGGGCCGCAGCCCTGGCCGCCGGTGCGGGCAAGACCCTCATCATCGCCGAGAATCTGGCCGACGGCAAGGCCATGAACTACGCCATGGATGCCGCCGCTGGCGAGTGGCAGCTGACCGACTATGTCAAGAAGGGCATCGAACTGCTGGAAAACAAGAAGGGCTTTTTCCTGATGACCGAGTCCGGCAAGATCGACTGGGCCTGCCACGCCAACGATGCCGCTGCTTCCATCCACGACGTGCTGGAGATGAGCAACGCCGTGCAGGCCGCTGTGGACTTCTACAACGCCCACCCGAACGAGACCCTGATCCTCGTCACCGCCGACCACGAGACCGGCGGCATGGCCATCGGCTACAAGACCACCAACTACGACACCTTCCTGACCAATCTGACCCACCAGAAGATGTCCTACGCCAAGTTCGATTCCACCTATGTGCAGGGCTATATAGCGAACAAGACCCCGTTCGAGGCAGCCATGGCCGACGTCAAGGCCAACTTCGGCCTGACTCTGCCCACCGACCCCGATGCCGCCAGCGCAGGCAAGCTGCTGCTGACCGACTACGAGGTGGCAAATCTCCGCACGGCCTACGAGCGGACGCTGGAAGTCGGCGCTTCCTCCCAGAGCAAGATGAGCCAGCAGGATTATGAGCTCTACGGCACCTACATCCCGTTCTCCATGGCCATCTGCCACACCATCAACCACAAGTCCGGCATGGACCACACCACCTACGCCCACACCGGCGCAATGGTCAACCTCTATGCCAAGGGCGTCGGCGCAGAGAACTTCCGCGGCGTCTTCGACAACACCGAGATCTATCACAAGCTCGCTGAACTGACCGGCGTGCAGTAACCGACCCACAAGAAAAGCTCCGTCCCGTTTCGCTGAGGCAGCGAGGGGGACGGAGCTTTTTTCGATTTCAGATGGGGCACAGCCTCATCCCATTACTTGTTGTAGACCTCTTCCTTCAGCAGGCCCTCGCTCCTGGCGACACAGATGCTGGCGACGGCATCGCCGACGACATTCAGCGAGGTGACGAGCATCTCGATGGGACGGTTGATGGCCAGAATGAGGGAGTAGGCCAGCAGAGCGCCGTCGTTGACGAAGCCCACGCCGGACAGGATGGTGAAGAGGATGACGGCACCTGCACCGGGAGCAGCCGGGGTGCCCACCGAGGCCAGCAGAGCCAGCAGGGCCACGACCACCAGCTGGCCGGGAGTGACGGTATAACCGGCGCAGCCCGCGATGAAGACGGTGGCGATGACCTGCATGATGGCGGTGCCGTCCATGTTGATGGTCATGCCCAGAGGCAGCACGAAGGAGGCGATGCTCTCATCCACGCCGAACTCCTCCTCGCAGACCTTGATGTTCAGGGGCAGGGTGGCGGCGCTGGACGAGGTCGAGAAACCGAACACGGCCACATTGGCGATCTTGCGGATGAAGGTGATGGGGTTCAGCTTGGCACCCAGAGCGATCACCAGCGGGTAGGCCACTACCAGGAAGACCAGCAGCAGGATCACCGTGACCACCACATAGACCAGTGCAGGCTTGAGGTAGTTGATGCCGTAGATGGCAAAGGTGCGGGTGAGCAGCACGAAGACGGCAAAGGGAGCAAATTTGCTGACGATGAAGTTCAGGAAGACGACCACCACGTCATTCACCTCGCCCAGCAGGCGGCGCAGGGTGGCGGTGCGGCTCTCGCCCAGCGCATTCATGCTCAGGCCGGTGGCCACTGCCAGGAAGACGGCGCTCAGGACTGCACCATTGCTGCCAAAGGCCGTGATGATGTTGGAGGGGATGATGTTCAGCACCACGTTCAGCGGGTTCGAGCCGGTGGAGCCGGTGGCCTCGGTCAGGCCCTCGATGTGGGTGTTGAACAGCCCCATCGAGAAGGTGATGTAGCCCACGCTGCTGGCCAGCAGCAAAGCCAGGAAAGAGCACAGCAGGAACCAGAACAGGGTCTTGGCCGAGATGCGCCCCATGGTGCGGGTGTCGGCAATGCTGCCGATGGCCAGCGCGATGGAGGTGAACACCATCGGGACGATGACCAGCTGCAGCGCCTTAATAAAGAGCTGGCCGATGATATAGAAGATGCCGAAGGAGCGCTCTGCACCATCTGCGGTGATATCCTGGAACAGGAGATCGTTGATCGTGGTCCAGATTTCACTCTTCCCGCCGGAGATGAGGCTCTCGCGCAGGAACATGAAGGCGAGGCCCGCCGCCAGGCCGCAGACCAGCGAAATGGCCATTCGTTTTGCTAAAGACATACCAGGTTTTTTCGTTTCCATAATACCTTTCCTCACAATCCTTGATGATACCGGGCCCAGGCCCGCACTTTGTCTATCCTATCATAAGCCGTTCCCCGCTTCAAGAAAAAAACAGACCAAATGCGACATTTTCTTTCAATAGTCATACTTTTAAGGCGTTGACCGCAAAAAAACACCCGGAAGAAGCTCTTCCGGGTGGGAACACTTATGCCTTGAACTTGAGCAGCGGCACACCGATGGCGGTGTCGCCGGAGGCCACGACCGACATTTCGGACAGGTCGTCGCCGTTGGTCACGATGATGGCCGTTGCCGTGGGATGACCGGCGGCGCGGATGGCGTCGAGGTCGACCTTGAGCAGCGGGGTGCCCGCCTTGACCTTGGAGCCTTCCTTCGTCAGAGAGGTGAAGCCGTTGCCCTTCATCTCCACGGTATCCATGCCCACATGGATGAGCAGCTCAATGCCGTCATCGCTCATCAGGCCCACCGCGTGCAGGCTTTCGGGCACCTGAGTGACGGTGCCGTCAAACGGTGCGTAAACGGTATCTCCGGTGGGTTCGATGCCGCAGCCGCCGCCCAGAACGGCCGATGCGAACGTCTCGTCCGGCAGCTCCTCCAGCGGGATGACCTTGCCTGCCAGCGGCATCATCACCGTCTTCTTTTCGCCCTTGAATTTCGTCTCGGCTGCATTCTTGCCGCCGAACAGCTTATCAAAAAAGCCCATATCATTGCCCTTCTTTCTGCGCTGCACACAGCGCGACCTTCATCTGAATAAAGATACCATACTGTGCCGGAAATTGCAATCCGCATCCTGCACAAAGAGACGGACCGATGTTTGACACTTACAGCAGGGCCAGCAGGCCGTCGATTTCCTCCATCCGGGTGGCCCAGCTGGTGGCGATGCGCATGACGGTATGGGTGTCGTCGAACTTCTCCCAGAAGCCGAATTTGGCCTTGCCCTCCAGCGCCGCCAGCTGCTCGTTGGAGAAAACGATGAAGATCTGGTTGGTGGGCGAATCCAGGAAGAAGCGGTAGCCCTTGGCGGCCAGCCCCTGCTTCAGGGCATTGGCCGTGGCGATGGCGTTCCGGCTGATGGTCTGGTACAGATCATTCGTGAAGAGAACATTGAACTGAAGCCCCAGCAGGCGGCCCTTTGCCAGCAGAGCGCCCTGCTGCTTCACCATGGTCATGAAATGCGCCGGCGCCCCATGGGGGAAGACGACGGCCTCACCGCAGAGGGCACCCACCTTGGTGCCGCCGATGTAGAAGACATCCGCCAGCCGGGCCAGGTCGGGCAGGGTGACGTCCGTGCCCTCCGCCGCCAGACCGTAGCCCAGGCGGGCACCGTCCACGAAGAGGGGCATGTGGTACGTCTGGCAGACGTCGTGCAGCGCCTGCAGCTCGGCTTTGGTGTAAAGGGTGCCGTACTCGGTGGGGTGGGAGATGTACACCATGCCGGGGAAGACCATGTGGTCGTGGTTGCCGTCTGCGTAGAAGGTGGCGCAGAAGTCGCGGACGTCGGCAGCATCCAGCTTGCCGTTCTTGTGGGGCAGGCCCAGCACCTTGTGGCCGGTGTACTCGATGGCCCCGGCCTCGTGGCCGTTGACATGGCCCGTGGAAGCTGCCACGACCCCTTCCCACCGGTGCAGCATCGACGCGATGACGATGGCGTTGGTCTGGGTGCCGCCGGAGATGAAGGTCACATCCGCTTCCGGGCAGGCACAGGCGGCGCGGATCTTCTCCCTCGCGCGGGCACAGTAGGGGTCGGTGCCGTAGCCGGACACCTTTTCAAAGTTGGTCTCCATCAGCTTTTGCAGGATGGCCGGATGGGCTCCCTCGCAGTAGTCGTTCTCAAAGTAAAACATCGTGTTCTGCATCCTCTCTATAATAGGTAGTTCTATGATATGCTTTTGCAGCGGAAATGTCAAACAGCAAAACCCGGCCCGCGCTCGCACCGTTCCGCTTTTTGTGCTATGATCGGGGCAGGCTCTGCGGCATTCGGCACCTGTTCTCGACTCCTTTGCTGTTTCTTAGCCGCCGGTGTGGTATACTTTGAACACCGAACGAATATCCATCCGAAAGGAGACATTTCTATGAGATCTTCCACCCGCAGGCACGATGCACTGGTGATGCTGTCCGGCATCACGTCGGCCTTTCTGGTGGTGTCCGGCATTCAGGTGCTCAGCGGACGGATCGACGGCGTAGCCTCCATGGTCTTCGTGCTGGCCGTCTTTCTCATCTCGATGTATACCGATGGTTATCTGTGGGGTCTGGCCGCCTCGCTGCTGTGTGTGCTGGCAGTCAACTTCGCCTTTCGCTCGCCCTACTTTGCCTTCAACTTCACCCTGCCGGAGAACCTGTTCTCCGCACTGGTGATGCTGGTCGTCTCCATCATGACCAGCACCCTTACCACCCGCATCAAGCTGCAGGAGCAGCTCCGGATGGAGAGCGAGACCGAGAAGATGCGCGCCAACCTTCTGCGCGCGGTCTCCCACGACCTGCGCACGCCCCTCACCTCCATCTACGGGGCCTGCTCCACGGTCATCGAAAATTATGACTCGCTGGCCAAAGAGCAGAAATTAAAACTTCTCGGCGAAGTCTGTTCGGACGCCCAGTGGCTCAACCGGATGGTGGAGAACCTGCTGTCGGTCACCCGGTTCGACACCGGCACCGTCTCGGTGCAGAAGACCCCCACCGTGCTGGAAGAGCTGATCGACACCGTGCTGGTGCGGTTCCAGAAGCACTACCCGGATGTGAACGTCACGGTAGACCTGCCCGACAGCTTCGTGGTCATCCCCATGGACTCGATGCTCATCTCGCAGGTGTTGATGAACCTGCTGGAAAACGCCGTGCTCCACGCCGATGGAATGACCAAGCTGACCCTCCGGGTCTTCACGCTGGGCAACCACGCCATCTTTGAAGTCTCGGATGACGGCTGCGGCATCCCCAAAGAGCGGCTGAAAGGGCTGTTCACCCGGATACTGCCCGCCGACGACACGGCCAGCCCCGGCAAGCACGGCATGGGCATCGGCCTTGCGGTGTGCGCGGCCATCGTCAAGGCCCACGGCGGCGAGATCAAGGCCGAGAGCCGCCCCGGCGAAGGCACCACCATCCGCTTCTGGCTGGAGACCGAATCCACGGACGAATCCACTGATCTGGAGGAAACCATCTGAAATGAGCAACAACAAATTCAAGATCCTCATCGTTGAAGACGAACCCACCATCTGCAGCTTCATCTATACCCTGCTGGACACCAACGGCTACAAGACCTATGTGGCCCCCACCTGTGAGCTGGGCAAATCCATCTTCACCTCCTACCTGCCCGACCTCATCATCCTGGACCTGGGCCTGCCCGACCGCGATGGCCGCGAGCTCATCCACTATGTGCGCCAGAAGTTCATGACGCCCATCATCGTGCTGTCGGCCCGCACCACCGAGGCAGACAAGATCGAAGCACTGGACCTTGGCGCGAACGACTACATCACCAAACCCTTCAGCACTGGCGAGCTGCTGGCGCGGGTGCGGGCCGCACTGCGGCTCAACCGCTTCAGCTCCAACCCCACCGGCGTCTTTCAGGCGCAGGACCTGCTCATCCAGTACGAGCGGCGCAAGGTCTATGTGGGCGGGGAGGAGATCAAGCTGACCCAGACCGAATACAACATCGTGGCCTTCCTCTCCGAACACGCGGGCCGGGTGATGACCTACCCCGCCATCGTCCGGGCCATCTGGGGCGATACCGACTGCGGCAGCACCAAAAAGCTGCAGGTCAATATGGCCAACATCCGCCGCAAGCTGGGCAGCCGCCCCGGCCACAACAACTACATCATGAACGAACTCGGCGTGGGCTACCGGATGATCGATGCCGACCACGACGGCCCGGACGCCCCCGCCGACCACGAGGAGAACGCATGACGCTTGCCCTGATCCTGTTTGCTTTCACCTACTGCCTGATGCTGGCCCTGCCTCGCTTCCGGCCCTTTGCGGCCCTTGGCGGAGCCGGGGCCTTTTTGCTTCTGGGGCAGCTGGGCGTGTACGACTTCACCCTGACCGACGCCGCACGGGCCGTGGATTTCAACGTGCTGCTGATGATGGCGGGCACCATGGGCACCGTGTCCCTCTTCATTGCCAGCAAAATGCCCGCCCGCCTGGCCGAACAGCTCATCGTCCATGTGCCCAACGTGAAGTGGGCCGTCTGTATGCTGGCTCTCTTTGCCGGGGTCATCAGCGCCTTTGTGGACAATGTCGCCACCGTGCTGATGGTCGCCCCGGTGGGCCTTGCCATTGCCCGGAAGCTCCGGCTCTCCCCGGTGCCGGTCCTCATCGCCATTGCCGTCAGCTCCAATCTGCAGGGCGCGGCCACGCTGGTGGGCGACACCACCAGCATCCTGCTGGGCGGCTTTGCGGAGATGAACTTCTTTGACTTTTTCTGGATGCACGGCCGCCCGGGCGTCTTCTGGGGTGTGGAGCTGGGCGCGTTGACCTCCCTGCTGGTGCTGCTGTGGCTGTTCCGGAAGGAAAAACAGCCCATCACCGCCCGTGTGGAAACACAGGTGGAGGACGATGTGCCCACCGCCCTGATGCTGCTGACGGTGGGGCTGCTGATCGTGGCGTCCTTCCTGCCGCAGCCGGAAAGCGGCCTGCTGGCAACACTGTACGAGCTGCGCAGCGGGCTCATCTGCATGACCCTGTGCGTGGTGGGCGTGGTCCGCGCCTGTCTGCGGGACCGCTCGGCAAAGCCGCTGGTGCAGGTGGTGCAGGAGCTGGACCGGGACACCTTGCTGCTGCTCTTCGGGCTGTTCATCGTGATCGCGGGCATCCGCACGGCGGGTGTCATCGACGCTGCTGCGCAGCTGTTCCATACCGTGGCCGGGGAGGATCCTTTCCGGCTGTATGTGCTGCTGGTGGTGGTATCGGTGGTGCTGTCGGCTTTCATTGACAACATCCCCTATGTGGCCACCATGCTGCCGGTGGTGCAGGGCATTGCCGCGCTGATGAACAATGGTGCAGGCATGGCACCGGAGGTGTTTTACTTCGGTCTGCTCACCGGCGCAACGCTGGGCGGCAACCTGACCCCCATCGGGGCATCGGCCAACATTGCGGCCATTGGCATCCTGCGCAAGAATGGTGAGACCGTGCGCACAGCCGACTTTTTGCGCATCGGGGTGCCCTTTACACTGGCGGCAGTGCTGACCGGCTCGGTGTACCTGTGGCTGGTGTGGGGCCGCGCGTTGTAAGCAACAGAAAATGTCTGCCGCCAGCGCCCGGCGGCCACGCTCAAACGACCAAATAAACCGCCCGTCCTGTGCCGGAAAACCGGCCTGCGACGGGCTTTTTTACGGAAGTATGACGTTTTACAAAAAGAGAAAACTTTTTTGCAGAAAACGCTTGACAATTCCGGCATATCTGGTATAATAACTATCGTTCCGAGCGACACAGCTCACGAACGAAACAGAATATGCGGATATGGCGGAATTGGCAGACGCGTTAGATTCAGGTTCTAA
>OGGV01001426.1_pt1 | contig 11442 bp, 7 predicted proteins | sample 1571301 | NCBI WGS metagenome assembly OGGV01 (sample SAMEA2582072, study PRJEB24529) | metagenome | biome: Human gut stool | place: China | collected 2011
TAGAACCTGAATCTAACGCGTCTGCCAATTCCGCCATATCCGCATATTTTGTTTTCGTTCGTGAGCCGTGTCGCTCGGAACGATAGTAATTATACCATGGAAACCGGAAATGTCAAGCGCTTTTTTCGAAATTTTCTGACAAAAATTCCGGATGAAATTTTGGCACCGGAATGAGGACGATGGGGCGAAATTTTCGGTGAAATATGATACAATAAGACCTGAGCTGTCCGGGGCCTGGGGCCCTGCGGCAAAATACGATGGAATGAGGGAACCACACATGTTCAACTTTCTGATCTTTATCATCGGGGCGGCGCTCATGCTCGGCATGGGGGTGCGCAGTGTGCTTGCGCGGCGGCGCTTGCAGACAAAAGGCGAAAAGGTCACAGCCCGCGTTGCGGGCACCGCGCAGGGCCGGGACGGTCAGGCCTATGTGCTGGAATTTGAGACGGCAGGCGGCAGCCACCGCCTCCATTACCCGAAGGCGGCCAAGGGCAAGGGCTTTGCGGCCGGGGAGACCGTGACCTTATATTATGACCCGGAAGATCCGGAGAAGATGTATGTGGAAGGCGACCGCGCCGTGCTGGGGGCCGAAGTGCTGTACTTTGCGCTGGCGGTGGTGCTGGTGCTGCTGATGGCCGGATTTGTGCGGTGAGGAGGAAATGTCATGAAACTGGAACATTTTGGGATGCCGGAACCGGGCGACTGCCGGGTGGTCTTTTCGGCCAGTGCCGAGGAGCTGGAAGCAGCGGTGCAGGCCGAGCAGGCGGCACCGGATGCGCCCAAAGAGGAAGAAGACCTGCTGACGGCAGCGGTGAACCGCGCCATTCTGGAAGGCTTTTCGCCGCTGTTCGCGCAGCTGATGGAGGAGCATCGGCTCGTCCCGGTAACCGACCCGGACTTTGAGCTTCTGGCCGTCAACCGGGCCGAAGGGTTCCGGGCGGGGGCGGAGTTCTTCTGCCTGCCGCCGCTGGAACTGGGGCGGTACACCGGCTTTGTGCAGCCCATCCGGCCACGGCCCATCCGGAAACTGACCCTTGAACTGGAGATCAACCGCCACCACGGCGACGAGGACCGCGCCGCCGACGAGGCGGGCAAAAAAGCCCTGCGGGACCGTGTGGCGCGGGAGATCTACAAGACCCGCTGCGCCCAGGCCGAGACGCTGGCCGAGCGGGAGCTGGTCTACCAACTCGGCGGCGAGGTGAAGGGCGCGCTGCCGAAGCAATTGGTGGCGGGCAACTACTTTGCCGAGCAGCGGGAGTTCAACCTGCGGATGCAGGCGAACAACATCAACTTTGACCAATACCTGAAGGTGCAGGGCCAGACGGTGGAACAGTTCCGGGCGGAGCTTCACGCGCAGGCGGAACAGAAACTGCGGGGGCGTCTGGGGCTTCTGCTGGTCGCCGAAACGGAACATCTCTGGCCCACAGAGGCCGAGGTGCAGGCTGCGCTGGAGGGCTGGAACGGGGAGCGGACCTTCCCATCCAACGACCTGCGGAAGCTGCGGCAGGGCATTGCCAGCCAGCGCGCAGCTGCCTTTGTGCGGGCGCACTCCACGCTGACCCCGCCGCCGGAGGAGCCGGTGGTGGTCGAGACGGTCTGAAACGATGGGCGGCAGGGATCCGGCAAACAAAAATGGGATGCTCGAAACGAGCATCCCATTTTTGTTTGCGCTGGTCAAGTCTCCACACCTTCGAACTGGCTGTTGTAGAGCTTGGCGTAGAAGCCGCCCTGAGCCAGCAGTTCGTCGTGATTGCCCTGCTCCACGATGTGGCCGTCCTTCATCACAAGGATGACGTCGGCCTCGCGGATGGTGGACAGGCGGTGGGCCACGATGAAGCTCGTGCGGCCCTGCATCATCCGGGCGAACGCGGCCTGGATGCGCACCTCGGTGCGGGTGTCGATGGAGGAGGTGGCCTCGTCCAGAATCAGCATGGGCGGCAGGCAGAGCATGACGCGGGCGATGCAGAGCAGCTGCTTCTGGCCCTGGCTGATGTTGCCGCCGTCCTCCGCGATGACGGTATCGTAACCGTTCGGCAGGCGGCGGATGAAGCTGTCGGCGTGGGCTGCTTTGGCCGCGGCAACGATCTCTTCGTCGGTGGCATCGGGCTTGCCGTAGGCGATGTTCTCGCGGACGGTGCCGGCGCGCAGCCAGGTGTCCTGCAGCACCATGCCGTAGCTGCCGCGCAGGGAAGCGCGGGTCACGTTCCGGATGTCGTCGCCGGAGACAGTGATGGAGCCGCTGTTGACGTCATAGAACCGCATGAGCAGGTTGATGAGGGTGGTCTTGCCGCAGCCGGTGGGGCCGACGATGGCAATGCGCTGGCCGGGCTTGACGTCCAGGTTCAGGCCCTCGATGAGGGGGCGGTCCGGCAGGTAGCGGAAGGAGACGTCCTTCAGCTCCACATGGCCGTCCGGCTGCAGCACCCTGGCGTGTTCGGCTTCGGGCACCTGGTCGTCGGCGTCCAGCAGCTCAAAGACGCGGGCCGCGCAGGCCAGTGCGTTCTGCAGCTCGGTGACGACGCCGGAGATCTCGTTGAAGGGCTTGGTGTACTGGTTGGCGTAGTTGAGGAAGATGCTCAGCTGACCGATGGTGATGCCGCCCGCCACAGCATAGATCGCACCCACCAGACCGACGCCTGCATAGACGATGTTGTTGACGAAGCGGGTGGCGGGGTTGGTCATGCTGGAAAAGAAGATGGCCTTCAGGCTGACATCCTGCAGCCGCGTGTTCACCTCGTCAAAGGAGGCAAGGCTCTCGGCCTCGTGGCCGAAGGCCTGCACGACCTTCTGGCCTTCGATCATCTCGTTGACCAGAGCGGTCTGCTCACCGCGCACGGTGCTCTGCCCCTGAAAATACTTGTAGCTGCGCTTGGCCAGAAAGCTGGCCACCACCAGGCTCAGCGGGGTGATGCAGACGACCACCAGCGTGATGGGGACATTCTCCCACAGCATGAACAGCAGGGTGCCGAAGATGGTCAGCAGGCCGGAGAACAGCTGGGTGAAGCCCATCAGCAGGCCGTCGGCAAAGGTGTCCACATCGGCGATCATCCGGCTGACGATGTCGCCGGAGGGGTGGCTGTCGAGGTAGGAGAGGGGGAGGGTCTGGATCTTCCGCAGGGCGGCATTGCGCAGGTCGCGGCTGACGGAGAAGGTGATGCGGTTGTTGCAGACGCTCAGCAGCCACTGCGCAAAGGCTGCGAGGATGGCTACGGCCACGATCTGCAGGATGATCTGCATTACACCGGCAAAGTCCACACGGCCCTTGCCGAGCATCAGGTCGATGGCGCTGCCGCAGAGGATGGGAATATACAGCTGGGCGGCCACGCTCACGGCGGCCACGATGAGGCTGCACCCCACGAAAAAGCGGTAGGGGCGGATCTTTTCCAGCACCCGGCGGAGCGTTGCCTTGCGCTGTTCCGGGGTCAGGCTGCTCTTTGCTTTTGCACTCATTTCTGCGCATCCCCTTTCTTGAACTGGCTGGCATAGATCTCCTCATAGACCGGGCAGGAGGCCAGCAGGTCGGCGTGTTTGCCGAGGCCGACGAGTTTGCCGTCGTCCAGAACGAGGATCTGGTCGGCGTGCTGCAGGCTGGCGGCGCGCTGGCTGACGATGAAGACGGTCAGGCTGCCGGGCAGAGCCGCCAGTGCCTTGCGCAGGGCGGCGTCGGTGGCGTAGTCCAGAGCGCTGGCGCTGTCGTCCAGAATGAGGATGTCGGGCTTGCCCACCAGTGCGCGGGCAATGGTCAGGCGCTGCTTCTGGCCGCCGGAGAGGTTCCGGCCGCCCTGCTCCACCGGCTCGTCCAGCCCAAGGGGCTTCGCCTTGACGAATTCCGCGGCCTGTGCCGTTTCCAGTGCGGCCCACAGGTCGGCATCCGAGGCGTTCTTGTTGCCCCAGAGCAGATTCGAGCGGATGGTGCCGCCGAAGAGCTGCGCTTTCTGCATGACGACGCTGACGCTGCCGCGCAGAACGTCCCGCGGGTATGCCTGCGCCGGACGGCCCAGGATCTCAACCGAACCCTCGGTGGCATCGTAGAAGCGGGGGATGAGGTTGATGAGGCTGGATTTGCCGCTGCCCGTGCCGCCGATGACGCCGATGGTCTGGCCGCGTTTGGCTGTGAAGCTGATGTCCGACAGGCTGGGGGCACCGGCACCGGCGTAGGTCAGGCTGACATGGTCGAACCGGACGGCGTCGTCGGCCTTGCTTGCCTCCACGGCATCCGGAAGGGCAGCGGGGAACGCCATCCCAGGTTCCGTGTCCAGCACGGCCTGCACACGGCTGGCGCAGGCCAGCGCCTTGCTGATCTGCACGATGAGGTTGGCCAGCTTGACCAGCTCGACCAGGATCTGGTTCATGTAGTTGACCAGCGCGATGACATCACCGGCTGCCATGCCGCCGATGTTGATCTCGATGCTGCCCACATACAGCAGCGCCACGATGGCCAGGTTGATGATCACGTAGGTCAGCGGGCTCATCAAGGAAGAGAGATGGCCGACGTGGAGCTGCATTTTGGTCAGCAGGTCGTTGGCAGACTCGAAGCGGTCGATCTCGCTCTTCTCCTTGTCAAAGGCGCGGACGACGCGAACGCCGGTCAGGTTCTCGCGGGTCAGGCCCAGTACCCGGTCCAGACGGGTCTGGGCGGTCTTATACAACGGGTTGGTCAGGACCATGACGCCGAAGACCACGATGGACAGCAGCGGGATGGCCACCACAAAGATCCATGCGGCCCGCGCATTGACCGTGAAGGCCATGACCATGGCACCGACCACCACGAACGGGCTGCGCAGGAACAGGCGGAGGAAGAGGTTCAGGCCGCTCTGCACCTGATTGATGTCGCTGGTCATGCGGGTGATGAGGGTGCTGGTGCCCAGCGTGTCCATCTCGGTGAAGCCGAGCTTCTGGATGTGCTCAAACAGCGCATGGCGCAGCGAGGTGGAGTAGCCCACAGCGGCCTTGGCGGAGAAATACTGGGCCGTCAGGCTGCAGGTCAGGCCGATGACGGCGAGCAGCAGCAGGATGCCGCACCGCACAAGGATATAATGCAGGTCGTGCGCCGCAATGCCGACGTTGACGATGTCTGCCATGACCAGAGGGACAAACAGGTCGAACGTGGCTTCCAGCATCTTGAACAGCGGCGCGAGGACGGCCTCGCGCTTGTAGCCGTTCAGGTGGGTAAGCATTTTGTTCAAGGCGAAAGACTCCTTTTCTGAAATGTAAATCGGGGGAAACTTTCCCATCGCATATTATAATACAACCGGAATCGGAATGCTATTGTTTTGCGGAAAAATGCGGTGCGTCTTCCCCATTGTGAAACTTGGGAAATCCTGCTATAATAAAGTATTATGACGGATGGAAAAAGAAGGGTGATGCAAATGGCATACGAGAAAAGCGCACGGCGGTTCCGCCCGGTGGGCAGCCGGAAGAAAAAGGCCGCCCCCCAATACAGCCCGGCGGGCACGGGCTGCCCGGTGGTGGAGCAGGCCGTGGAGCGGCTCTACCGGGAGCAGAACGAGACGCATTTCTGGAACCTGATGAACGCCCTGAACTATGCACTGGAGCTGAAAACGCGGGTGCTGGTGCCGCTGGATGCCGCAGCCGACCCGCAGAGCGGCCCGGCCCCGTGGGCTTCCATGCCCATCCCGGCGGAAAAGGCAGAAGGGCTGGACCCCTGGCTGCTCCACACCCGGAAGGAGCGCAGCTACCTGCCCCTGTTCACGTCGGTGAAGACGGCGGAAGCCGAGCGCGCCACGGCCACCCGGCCCATGGCCGAGCGCGGGATGCGGGAGGCCATGGAATATGCCCTGAATACCGACGGCATCGACGGTGTGGTCATCGACCCGTGGACCAATTCCGCTACGCTGGATGGCTCCATCCTGAACGGGCTGCTCAAGTCGGAGCGGGGCAGCGAAGGCCCCGGTCTGGAAGAACTGGATGCGGGCTACGATGCCGCGCGGCAGGGCAACTGGGCCGAGGCGGTGCAGCACTATGAAAAAGCCGTCGAGGCGGGCAGCGCCGAAGCGCTGGCGCTTTTGGGCGACTGCCTGTATCAGGGCCGGGGTGCCCGGCGCAGCAAGGTACAGGCCCGGCGGATGTGGAAAAAAGCCGCCAAGGCCGGGGAAGTGCAGGCCATGATCGCCCTTGGCGATGACGCAGCGGCCTCCGGGCAGGAAGCCGCCGCCGCGCTGCAATATTACCGCCGCGCCCAGAGTGCCGCCCGCGGGATGCCGGATGTCTCCTATACGCCGCAGATCCGGCTCCGCATCGCCCAGTGCGAAACGCGGTATGTCTCCCGCAAAAAGGCGCTGATGGAGCTGGCGGAGGCCGAGCAGGGCTTCTGCATCCAGCTGGAAGAGGGGGCACCGGACGCGGAGATCTGGCTGGACGAGACCCGGAAGACCGTGGCGGAGCTGATGAACGAAGGGCTGGAGAACCGATGAAATCGGCAGGAACACAAATTCTTTACATTTGTTCTATGAAATCGTCATAGGAAATCGGTAAGATGATTCTGGAAAAAAATCTGTGCCGCAAGAAAAGAGGACAAGCACTATGAGCAACGTGATCGGAATCGACCTTGGAACGACCAACTCCTGTGTGGCAGTGGTCGAGGGCGGCAAGCCTGTGGTCATCGCCAATGCCGAGGGCGAACGCACCACCCCCAGCGTGGTCGCCTTTACCAGAGACGGTGAGCGTCTGGTGGGCGGTGCGGCCAAGCGCCAGATCGCGACCAACTCCGGCCGCACCATCTCCAGCATCAAGCGCTACATGGGTTCCGACCACCGGGTCCACATCGACGGCAAAGACCTGACCCCGCAGGAGATCAGTGCCATGATCCTGACGAAGATCCGCCGCGACGCTGAGAGCTACCTCGGTGAGCCGGTGACCGAGGCCGTCATCACGGTGCCCGCCTACTTTGACGACAGCCAGCGCAAGGCCACGCAGGACGCAGGCCGTATCGCGGGGCTGAACGTTCTGCGCATCATCAACGAGCCTACGGCCGCAGCGGTGGCCTACGGTCTGGACAACGAAGCGCCGCAGAAGATTCTGGTCTATGACCTGGGCGGCGGCACCTTCGATGTCTCCATCATCGAGATCGAGGATGGCACCTTCACGGTGCTGGCCACCGGCGGCGACACCCATCTGGGCGGCGATGATTTCGATGAGCGGATCGTGGAGTATGCGGTGGCGGAGTTCAAGAAATCCGACCGCATCGACCTGAGCCGCGACCCCGCCGCCATGGGCCGCCTGAAAGAGGAGGCCGAAAAGGCCAAGAAGGAGCTGTCCAGCGCGCTGAGCGCCCAGCTGAACCTGCCCTTCATTGCGGTGGGCAAAGACGGCCCCCACCATCTGGACCTGACGCTCACCCGCCCGCAGTTCGAGATGATGACCGGCGACCTGCTGGCCCGCACCGTGCAGCCGGTGCAGAATGCCCTGCGGGATGCAGGCATCGCCGCCAGCCAGCTGGGCAAGGTGCTTCTGGTGGGCGGCAGCACCCGGATGCCGGCCGTAGAGCGTCAGGTCAAAGAGCTGCTGGGCTGCGAGCCCAGCCACAGTCTGAACCCGGACGAGTGCGTCGCCATGGGCGCAGCGGTCCAGGGCGCTCTGCTGCAGGGCGGCGGCAAGCTGGCCGGTGCTTCCGGTGCCGCTGCGCAGGGCCTTGTGCTGATGGACGTCACCCCGCTGACCTTGTCCATTGAGACGCTGGGCGGCGTGGCAACCCCGCTCATCACCCGCAACAGCATGATCCCCACCCGGAAGAGCCAGATCTTCACGACAGCGCGCCCGATGCAGACCAGCGTGGAGATCAACGTCCTGCAGGGAGAACGCCACTTTGCGCGGGACAACAAGAGCCTGGGCAAGTTCAAGCTGAACGGCATCCGTGCCAGCTTCTCGTCCAAACCGCAGATCGAAGTGACCTTTGACATCGACGTCAATGGCGTCGTGAAAGTCTCCGCCAAAGACCTCGGCACCGGGCGGGAGCAGAACATCACCATCACCGGCAGCACGAACCTGTCGGAACACGAGATCCAGCGCGCTATGGCGGATGCCGCCGCGTATGAGGCCGAGGACAGCCGCCGGAAAGAGCGGCTGGAACTCCACAATCAGGCCGAAGTGCTGGCCTACAAGGTGGATGAGGCCCTGTCCAAGTGCAAAAAGGAGCTGGACAAGGACGAAAAGAACCGCATCAAGGCCGATGTGGCCAACCTCCGCCGTTGCCTGCGGAAGGACAAACCCGAAAAAATGAACGAGACCGAGGAAGCGAACCTCCGGCAGGCCAAAGAGCAGCTGGAAGCTTCGGCCAACCACCTGATGATGCTCTACACGAGCGAAGAACAGGAAGAACCATAAGAAGGCAAAAAAATCTCCGCGCAGCTGCGCGGAGATTTTTTTGTCGGCAGGGCCGGAACAGAGGGCTGAAAAACGGACAGGTTTACACGATCAGCTCCACCGTGCTCCCCCCGCTGCGGGCCTTTTTGACGAGGACCTGATGGTCGATGCGGTCTTTGAGGGCGGCGACGTGGGAGATGATGCCCACGAGCCGGTCGCCTTCGGTCAGGCCGGAGAGGACCCGGATGGCCTGTTCCAGACTCTCGTCGTCGAGGGAGCCGAAGCCCTCGTCGAGGAAGAGGGTATCCAGCCGGATGCCGCCGGCCGTGCTCTGGACTTCGTCTGAGAGGCCCAGCGCCAGCGCCAGCGAGGCCTTGAAGCTCTCGCCGCCGGAAAGGGTCTTCACGCTGCGGCGGGTGCCGTTGTAGTGGTCGATGACGCCGAGGTCCAGGCCGGACTGGCTGCGCTGGTTCTCGGCCCCGACCCGCTCCAGCTCGTACTGCCCGGCGGTCATCTGCATCAGGCGGGTGTTGGCGTGGACGAGGATGCGGTCGAGATAGTGCATCTGGATGTAGGCTTCCAGTTTGATCTTCTGCTTGCTGCTCAGGGTGCCGCCCGCTGTGGAGGCCAGCGCGTTGACCCACTGCCAGCGGGTCTCCAGCACCTGCCGGGCCGCGGCCAGTCGGCGGTAGTCGGCGGCGGCGCGGCGGTTGGGCACGAGCTGGGCCGTCAGGGCTTTTTCCTGTTCGGCGGCCTGCTGGCGGGCCGTTTGCAGCGCAGTGAGCCGGGTGCGCAAAGCGTCGAGGTCTGCGGCCCCGGTCTCCGGGGCCTGCTGGTCTTGCAGGGCCTGCACGGCAGCTTCGGCGGCAGCGACGGCGTTTTCCGCAGCGCGGCGGGCGGCTTCGGCCTGCTCCATGCCGGTGCGCAGGGCAGTGCGCTGGGCCGTCAGGTCGGCGACCGTCTGCTGGGCCTCGGCGCGGCTGGCCGGTGCGGTCTGCCGGGCTTCGGTGATCTGCTGTTCCAGCGCCGCAGCCGTAGCTTCGCGGGCAGCGGCAGTCTGTTCGGCAGAGGCTGCTGCCGTTTCCAAGGCGGTGCGCTGGGCCGTTTTGGTCTTGCGGGCGGCATCCAGCCGGGTGCGGTGGGTGCAGTCGGCGGCGGCCTTTTGCCGGGCTGCGCGGTTCTCGGCCTGTGCGGTCTGGAGCGCGGCAGTCTCCTCGGCAAGAGCCGTTTTCAACAGGGCCACGGTCAGAGCGACCGGCCCCTCCGGCGAGGTGAAGCGTTCGGGCAGAAGGCTTTCGGCGTCCCGGCGGAGGGTGGCTTTGCCCTCCCGCTGGGCGGCGAGGGCTTCGCGGGCTGCGGCCGCGCGGTCCTGCGCGGCGCGGTCGGCCGCTTCGGCCGCCTGCTTGGCGGCGGTCACCTGCGCCTGGGTGGGGGCAGTGTGAGGCAGTGCTGCCTTGGCCGGGTGGTGGACACTGCCGCAGACGGGGCAGGGGGTGCCTTCAGCAAGGCCCTGCGCCAGAAGTCCGGCCTGTGCGTCCAGAAACGCCCGCTCGCAGGCGTCCCGCTCCGCGTGGGCAGCGTCCTGCGCGGCGGCTGCGGTGCGGTAGGCGTCCTGTGCCTGTCGGGCGGCGTGGGTGCGGCGCTGGTCTTCGGTCAGGCTCTGGGCCAGCGCGGTGAGGGCGGTCTCCCGGCGGGTGAGCTGCTCGGCCTGAGCGGTCAGGGCCACGTTCCGGGTCTCCGGGTCGCCGAGGGCGGAAGCTTCGGCGTCCAGCGCGGCGAGTTCCGCATCCAGCGCGGTCAGCTGGGCCCGCGCCTTGCGGGCTTTGGCCTGTTCCAGGTCGGCCTCGCTGCGGGCGGCGGTCTGTGCGCGGCAGAGCTTGTCCAGCGCGTCGCAGGCCTCAAGGCCCGCTCTGGCCCGCTCCAGCTGGGCGGTCAGAGCGTCCAGTGCGGTGGCATCGCCTGCATGGCGGGCCGCATCGGCGCGGGCCGCGTCCCGGCGGGGGAGCAGGGCGGCAAGCTCGGCCTGCTTTTCGACCCGCTGGCGGCGGAGGGCTTCGGCCTGCTCGGCCCGGCCCAGCGTCTGCTGCAAAGCGTCCAGCTGCGTCTGTGCGGCGGTGTGGGCGGCGGCAGCAGCGGAGAGTTCCGCTTCCTGCCGGGTGAGGAGCCCGTCCAGCAGGGCGGTGACTTCCTCGGCGGGGCGCTGCGCCGAAAGCCCGCCCAGCGCTTCGGCGTCGGGGTCGGTCTCCGGATAGCGGATGCCGGAGAGCACCGCGTCCAGCTGGACGTTCTGGGCCGTGCGCTGGGCCGTGAGGCGGGCGTTCTCCTCTTGCAGCGCGTCCTGCAATTTCTGGTAGCGCTGGGTGCGGAACAGTTTGCGGAAGATCTTGCTCCGCTCCTCGGTCGTGGCGTTGAGCAGGCGGGTGAACTGCCCCTGCGCGATCATGGCGATCTGGCAGAACTGGTCGTAGTCCAGCCCGATGAGGGCGGTGACGGCGGCGGTGACATCTTTCGACCGGGTCACGGGCGGGCGTCCGTCCGGGTAGGTGAGGACGGCGTCCGCCTTTTCGGTGGTCGTGCCCTCGCCCCGCGCTTTGGGGCGGAGGTAGTCCGGGTTGCGGCGGACGGTGTACCGCTGGCCGCGCACCTCAAATTCCAGCTCGACAAAGGTGGGGGTGCCGGGGTCAGCGTACTTGCTGCGCAGCATGGCACCGTCCCGCACATCGCCGCTGGAATGGTCATACAGGGCATAGGTGATGGCGTCGAAAAGGGTGGTCTTGCCCGCGCCGGTGTCACCGGTGACGAGATACAGGCCGCCTTTGCCCAGGCGCTCCAGCTCCAGCGTGACGGTGCTGGCGTATGGCCCGAAGGCCGAAAGGGTCAGCTTCAGAGGTCTCATGCGTCCTCCTCCTTCCAGAGCGTTTCAATGAGCTGCTGGCAGAATGCAGCCTGCTCGGCGCTCAGGGACTGATTGTTTTGCAGCGCATAAAAGGCTGCAAAGTGTTCCAGCGGCGTTTTCTGCTCGGTCTGGGCCGGGGCGTCGAGGTCGGCCTGGGTGCGGGTGCGGAGGTTGTCGTAGTCCAGCCGCATCAGGTTCGGGTAGATGACCCGCAGCCGGGCCAG
>OGGV01001433.1_pt1 | contig 11400 bp, 9 predicted proteins | sample 1571301 | NCBI WGS metagenome assembly OGGV01 (sample SAMEA2582072, study PRJEB24529) | metagenome | biome: Human gut stool | place: China | collected 2011
TGTATAACCGGCCTTACTGTAATCAATATGTATAAATCCAACTTTTTTCTTTGCTTTTACATGGTCATGAACATAATATGCCGATGCTCCCTCTATATATGCAACAGCTAAGTCAAATTCTTCATTAGTTACATCACTTCCATCTGATATTACACGCCAAAGAAGCTTATCAGGCTGTATTCTATGCTTTTTTATCATCGAAAACAGAACTGATATAACGTAAAATATATTTTTAAAAATCGAACCATGTGCAAAAATTTTTTTTAAAATAAGTCTGTTGAGATTTTTTTTACCCTGTGATGACAAAACTGACTTATCGCAGAAATTTTTATTAATCACATGCACATACGGTGGAATATCTTTTATAAGCTCACCCTGTGCAAGCATTACATAAAGTGATATTTCATACTGTGATTCATCAAGCTTATTCATAAGTGCCGTCATCGCCATCTCTGCACCGGCTCTTCCAAGCGTGTTTATTACAAATAAGATTTTCTTTTTCATAGTTCACTTTTATCTTTTCCGGTAATAGATGTTAGTTCTTTAAGAATTCTCTCATTCTCCTGATTCAATAAAGAAACATGCATTGCCAGCTCCTGATTTTTTCTTCTCAAAACCGAAATTTCTTTTGTTATATAAAACATAATACATACAAATACTATAATTATAACAAATGGTGCAATGTATATCACATCATTGAATCTTTTACTCCAGCCTGATAATACAGGCACCGCACCTGACAAAATCATTGCAATTGCAAGTATTCCCCACAGAAATGTGGCTTTTTCCCGAAGTTTTCCCCTTACATAATTGGAAAATGTAACTGATAAAAGAAATACTCCCAATATGATAATTCCTATACGCAATATAACTGTTCCCATTATTTACTCTCCTCGACCGTCTCTGATTTTGTATATACTTTACCTGCAGGTCTTTTTCCATGTGACATCTTCAATATGCTTCCGTTGCAGAAAATATGAATATGAAGGTGTGATTCAAGCCACGAAAGCCTGAAATACGCATATGTCCAGCCTGTAAATGCTCCCGCTACAAGCCCGGTTCCATACCACAATGTATCAAAATGCCTGCTTATAAGGCTTCCAACCAATGTAATTATACAGAATATAAGTCCTGTATACACGGCACCGTCAAGGTCATTAAAAAAATACAAAAACAGAAATGCCGCATACATAAGATATAATATAAAATATCCTGCACAAAGGCATGGGTAAAGCTGTATTACTGTTCCGGAATAGCCCATCCTTCCAAGTACAACGAGGCATATAAGAAATACTGCTGTGGAGATTATAAACTGTATTCTTGCAAGGTCCATTATCTCATCTGCCAGCAGACGGAACATTCTCGATTTTGTCTTTCGTATGTCAGATAAACGTCCACCGATTACGGCCTCAGAATACTGTTTATATCGTGCATTAAAGTGCATTTCCATAAGTGCAATAAATATGACGCTCGCGGACATATTTGTAAACATCGCAATACATGCCGCAAAATCATAAGCCTGTGCATAAACGAATGATTTTACAATAACCGTTCTTAAATCTGTCGTCCAGAATACAAAATTGTGTATAAAAAGTCCGACTGTGTAAAGTGTATTTGCATATATAAGCTTTCTGAACCTCACTATATATTGTAACACATCTTTATAATTCTTACTGTTCTGTGTAAAATACTGCCTCAAAAGTGCATATCCAAGCGATGCAATTATAATAAATCCTATCGTCATTGCAAGAAGCATGGAATACGTTATTTCCATATTGAATTTGTTTACAAATATATATGAAATACCTAATGTTATTGCCATTCCTATAAAATAGAAAAGTGATATTTTTCCGTAATCTTTACACAGTGACAGATAAAGCATTGTGTAAAATACAAGCGAAAGTGCTATAAAACAGCACACTGATGTCACTACATAGACAATATTCACCCCTCCAACAATATATTCATGAATTGCAAACGGAACAACCATAATTGCATCTATCGCCATACTAATCCACAAACCAAGATGAAATGCCGCCATTATATCAGAATATGTCTCATTAAAGATTACATCTGAAACATATCTTGAAAGCACGGCATTGAGCGGAGCAGATGCAAGAAGTGCAAATACAAATATATAAAGAATTGTAGCCTGAAAAAGCTGCCTGCTGCCATATGCCGCATCTGAATAACCAAGAATCTTCTGCATAGCAAGGATATCAGCTATAACAAGCAGCATAGGTGCTATTGTCGTTACAACACTGTAACCCGAACCTGCAAGATAGCCTGTAACTGTACCTTTATCAAAGAATTTATTTAATTTGATTCCTATTCCTGCCATTCTCTCACCTCCTGATATTTACATCCATTTTAATCCGTCATACTCTCTGATAACTCAGTATATATGCCATCATATGTATTTTTCATATCAACAATTGTATAGCGTCTTATAAGGCGTTTATATCCATTTTCACCATATTCCTTACATGTCTCTGGATTATTAGCAAGAAATAATATTGCCTCCTTGATTTCCTCAACATTCATAATGTGTGTTACTATTCCTGATGGACCGTATGGGTCATCTTCGCCATATATAAGTCCTCGGCAGTTACCGACATCTGTTGCTATTGCCGGCTTATGTGCCGCATAACCCTCAAGAATTGTAAGTGGCTGGCCTTCACTGATACTTGTAAGGATTGTAAAATCCATCTTTCCTATATATTCCGATGTATTGATTCTTCCTGTAAATATTACATCTTTTATCTGCATATCTTCAACAAGGTCAAAACATTCTTTTGCATAATCTTCATCCTCATCTGTAGGACCCATAATCCACAATTTCAGCTTTGGATTGTTTTTTTTGCATAACCAAATGCCATTATCATAGTCTTTACATCTTTAATCGGCGTAACTCGAAGCACTGCACCGACATTGATATATTCATCATCCGGTTCTTTCATCGGAATATCTTTAAACCTTTCCTGGTCTATTCCGTTTGGAGTAATCATAATTTTTTCCTCAGGGCAGCCAAGTTCTATCTGAAGTCTTCTCGCTGTACCATAAAGCGATGTAACCCGGTCAGCCTTATCATATGCAAACAGAGACATTTTCTTAAACTGGTCTATCCATAAATCCTTGTATATTCCAGCTATCCATGATGCCTTGATAACTTCTTCCTCACGCTCTCTTGTATATATTCCGTGTTCTGAAACAATAAGTCTGCTTCCGGGGTAAAGTATTTTTGCCATTGAGCCAAGAACCCCTGAGTATCCTGTGGCAACACAATGGAAAATATCTGCCTTAGGAATATCTGAATGCATTGCAAGAAAAAGCGGGAGATACATTGAACGCATAGTCCATAAAAAATCCGAAAATATGATTTCGCCATGTTTTAACTCATAACTTTTTACAACAGCATCGAGAAAGTCAGGTCCCATAAGAAGTGCATCAAGCGAAAGCTTTGGATTCTGTAAAAGTCCCGTAAGCGTCTCCCAGTCTGTGTCAGTACCGATAAGGAGTGAATTTAGTGCCTCTTTATTTTTTGCTGATAATCTGGCATTTTTGTAATTTTTTCTTGTCCTGTTTACCCATTCGGTATCATTTAAGTATACCTCATGTACCTCTGTCAGATTATCCGGAAGATTATATTTGAATTTGCCACTAACACTCCTGTCAGAAATAACTGCAAGCATTATAAATTCATGCTGTGGAAATGACCTTATTAAATTGTTTATCCAGCTTGAAACACCACCTACCACATAAGGATAGCAGCCTTCAGCAACAATACATATTCTCATCCTTACCCTCCTGCTTTGCACACTATTCTGTCTTAATTGTCATTTCAACATGCTTAGACTGTGCTGTAATAAGATATACACCCTTTTCAACTTTCCTACACACAGCTCCCGATACATTTTCAACATCGCCAGTCCTCAGCCTTACAATAAAACGTGTCGTATCCTGAGCACCTGTTATATCAAGACTTACATATGAGCTGTTTTGTTTATATGAATAATCTGCCGCCATAAATTCACGTATACGTTTATCTGCCTGTGAAATACTGCATTTAGTAAACATCTTTGAATTTTTCATATATGAAGTAAGTGCCGTGGACTTTGACTTTATCTCTTCATTCCACAACTCTTTTTCATCATCCGGATTACATACACCTGTCATGTTAAATTCTATATTGGTATACGCAAGTGCCGTCTGAAAACATCTCTGTCTGAAATCATCTGAATATGTATACTTATCACTTGTCACAGGACACTCAACATTAATCACATTATCATTTACATACAAAAATAATTTTGTACCGCCATAATCCTGTGAATCAGTAACTATCGTATTTACATCATCTATAAGGCTGTTTTTCGATGATAATCCATTTTCAAGCTCATCTTTCCTTGCAATTATGGATGTAAATTTATAATTTGATAAATAATTTGAAAAAATGCCGGCATCTGCTGTCAGTTTTTCATCAATGGATGTTGCATCATCTCTTGTAGTTGTAAGTCCCGCCTCCGAACTTATCTCAGAGAAAAGCCTGAAAAAATAGTCCATTTCACGTACAGAAACAAGATTATTGTCCGAATAATTAATCTGTGGTGCCGCCATAAATGTAAACCTCGCACCTGTTGACTCTGCCAGATTAGATATATCAGGCCATATTACATTTTCAAGAAGCGAACTTGTATTTCTGAGATAATATTTCTCTACGGCATCATCATTTTCAAATGAAAACATCGGAAAATTATTTACTATTACCGACTGTGAATCAACTACCGGATATATATCTAAATCCTTTGATTCTGACATTATTGCAGTAAGGATTCCTATCCCCGATATATCTTTTATATAGTCTCCATTAATACAGAATACATATGCATGATCATGGCTCTTTCGCCAGATAACCGCAGGCTGGTCTTCATTATCAATCTTACTTCCATCCTCTGATTCAACCACAGCAGACATGTATGTCTTTGTCGCATTGCTTGTGTTATACCATGGCATTGTAAGTTTCATATTCTGGAATTTTCCGTCAGGATCATTCTCTTTCGTATACCATGCCTCACCTCCAAATAAAAAGCCACTGTAAAGCTTTAATCCGGAAGCATTGACAGATTCTCTGTGCGGACTTATTCCGCACAACTGCTCAAAACGCTGGTTTTCACTGATTGCGGAATAAGATGGAAGTGTACAGAATACAAGATTAATTCCATAATCAGTCAGAAGAGAAAATGTATCTATATCACTGTCAATGTTTACATAATCTGAATCTATAAGAACGGCATCGGGATATTTCTCATTATATCTGTGATATTGTGAGACTGTTTTGTATACAAGGAGATTCCGCTTAGTATAATTACACCACTCGTATACTGTATTTCCTGTCTTTGTATTAATATCTCCAATGTATACAATATATCCGCTGATGCTTTTAACGACCTTATCTTCATCTGTCAAAACTGTAAACACATTATTTTTGTTCAAATCATTTTTTTGTGAAACAGCATATTTATTTTCATCAAAATTATTGTACTTTTTTCTTATAATACCTGAAAACTGGAACATAAAAAGAACCAGCATCATCAATGCACTGACTGTAAAATATACTCTTTTGGACAACATCCTGTTTTTCATGTCTTATCCTCTCCACCTAATTTCTATACTCATAATCAATGTTAAGGTTATAAAGATTTGATGTGTTCTGTACTAATTTGTAACAGATAAAATCATCATCCTCATAATATACGCTCACATCCTCAGGGAACAATTTCTGAAGTTCCTGTGCCCAATAATACATCTTGGACATTACAACCCAGCGGTATCTTCCCGTATAAGAAACAATTCCACCATATTGCGGGAGTGGTGTTGCCGCCCCTTCCCTTGAAACCTTCTGTCCACTCTTATCATATGCCACAGAATAGTTTAAAGGTGTTTTTTCAACATATATATATAAATATTTTGTTGGAATCGTAATACGTTTATCAGGATTTTTTTTCATGTCTTTTAACAAATCCAGAGTCTCATAATGATAACCATGTTTATCCATCATTCTCAGTTCATCATTAGCTGAAAGTATCGTCCATGTTCTGTCTTTATTTTCCTTTATAATATTGCTAAGACACTCTACAGCACCATTTGACTCAAGCATGCCGATTTGGGAATATACAATAGGTTCACGAAGTCCATACACATCAACCACTCTTATTACAGCCACAACGCATATGGCAAGGGATATTGTATTATACAATGTTTTCAAATTTATAAATCTTGAAATTATATATGGCACGATATCAAAGTCAAGTGCAACAAGAACAGCCAGCGAATATGTCATATATATTCTTGTTCTGTTCTGGTCCATAAGCTTTGGCAGCCCAAATACGCCTGCAATAAACATCATATGTATAAATATTATTGAAAATGCGACTGTAATTATTCTTCCGCCATAATCATAATCCCTGCTTATTCCAAAGATTATGCCAAGTATTATAAGAACTGCACAGCTTATAAATACAAATCCGAGATAAAAGTCTCCTCCATGCGGAAACACGGCAGCTTCTATATCATTATTAAGATTCCTGTACGCCCTGCCAAAAAGGTCTGCAAATTTATAATATACCACGCCGGCCTTTTGCTTTAATTTGTCGGCAAAAGACTGTTTTTTAACAGACTGTGGGCCATTCTGTCCATCCTCATCATTATATGCATCATCACCCAGTACCTCCCCCTGCTGTCCAAATGCAGCATCTGATGACTGTCCGCCTGATGATGTACCTGAAGAATTCTGCCCTGATGTATCTATATTGATACCTGTCGCCGTCTTATTACCGGAAATTACACTGAGTCCCCATCCGATTGAACCCTGCATCGGTTTTCCCATTATAACAGCCGTTGCAAGCTAAGTATTACTCCAAGCGTAAATGCTGCGATAATTCTTGCCATAAATCTTGGCTGGACAATCCTTATAACAAATCCAAATACTATTCCTATACAGAATATTCCGGCAATCATTGTTCCATAAAAATGTACAGCAATTGTGAGTGAAAAACTTACTGCCGCATATATAAGGTCTTCTGCTGCAAGTTCACCCTCAACTATAAGTGCATTTTCTTTTATCTTTAATTTTTTTGGACACATTTTCTGATGCTTAAAAAATTCAAATATAAAATATACTGTAGGAAGTATAAATATCATTCCGTATTCCTGCGGAAGATCGTTTGTATATCTGATAATACAATCTTTATTTAAAAGATTGACTGCTGCAAATATAAATACTGCCGCATATGCTGAATATGCTCCTCTGCACACTCCCCTGCAGAAAGCAAATAATGCAAGATGAATATATAATGCACTTGTCACTGTAAATAATCTTAATAATACATATGTATCTATTCCGAATACAGCATGCATGTAATATATAATACAATGAAAGCCATGCGGATAAACACCTGCAACAAACACGTTATTATCAGACATTGCATTTATCCAATAATTGTGAACCGGCGTATCGGAAGCCGTATATCCATAATTTATAATGCCATTTGAACCATATATCACACATACAACCGCACAAAGGCATAAAGTAAGGAATGTCTCCCATCCGTAGCATTTTAAATAATTTTTTATCTTTATAATAAGTTTTTTTAATGCTGATTTTATATGATTGCCGCACTTTGAAAAAAACGTACGTCTTCCCATTGTATTTCTCGCTAATCTGCTCATTATATCAACAATTTTTATAAGAATTTGTCTTGATTTTGTTCGGTTTCTCAAAATCACATAGACAAATGCCGCCACAAATGTTGAACAAAAAAGTGTAAAACGATTTGAAATATGAAGAAATTGCAGAATAAAAACAACATTTATAATATAAAAATTGCCGGCAACAACGCATATCAGAAATTTTTCACATAAACGCCTCTTTGCTATTCTTTTGTGCATAACAACAGCCGGCATGAATACTGTCATTAAAGAATATAAAATCAGTATCCATATTGACTGTACTACGTTTGTCACAGACATATCAGTTTCTCCATTCCGGTATTAATCTAATTGCATATCATCCAAACATTCTGAATATTTCAAGTGTATCATTATCTATAGGTATATCGGTATTTTTCAGCTCATCTATTGTTTTTATAAAATCTGTGCCATCATCGCAATAATAATAATATCTAAGATAACACTTGTATGGCGTAAGAAGTCCTTGAAGATTTTTATCTGCCAGTTCACACCACTCTTTTGCACTCTCTTTATTATCATTTTCAATCATGCATCGCACAATCCACTCATAATACTGTGGCTTTATATCATCCTTATAATCTGCGAGCATAATTTTCATAATCTCATCTATCATACCGGTATACTGCTTTTTTTCTGTAGGCAGAAACACATCCTGACAAATCATTCCATATGTTTTTTCAATGAACTCGCAGAGCTGCGATGACTCAGCTTTCTCACCTTTTTTTACATTCTTGTAAAGTTTGAGGACATTACTTCTAAAATCACCAAGTTCATCTCTTAAAGCTGTCGCCGCATAATGTGATGTTTCTGTGTCCTCGCTGTTGAGTGCATAAGAAATTGAACCAAGCGACTGACTTGTATCTTTTCTTAAAATATTCATCATAAGTTCACGCTGGCTCTTATAATTGCTTACTGCCACAGCTTCCTGAATTGAAACAATATTCCGCTCCTGTTCCATATTGCTCTTATCTACCTGACGAATTCTTTCTTTACTAAAAATTACATCTTCAAGATTAACTTCTCCATGAAAAAATATAACTTTTAAAAGCCTTGCCAGAAGAACAACCACTGAGATTGTAACCGGAATTGCCAGTATTATAAGTGTCACAGACAAAATCTTATCAATCTCCATATGCTCCTCCGTCAACATCACCATCTATCATCTCATACGAATATCCGGCATCCTTTATTCTTCCTGTAACAAAACCTGCATCAGCATTATTTGTATTTGCAAGAAGCACATAAAGATAACCATCATCAAGACTTCCAAGATAATCCGAATTACGGAAATTTTTCTGCAAATCAATACTTGCTTCTTTAACATCCTTTGTGCCCGGATTAATTTTTATAATTGAACAATCTGCAAGTCCTCTTTTTCTTGCATTGGTAAAAGCATCCAGAAGTGCCTTAAATGCCTGCGTTTCAAGAAGTCTTGTTCCCTCAACATATCTTTCATTTTCAATCATTTCTATATATCTGTTAGCTTTAAGAACCGCATTCTGAATCATGTAACTTACAACACGCAGCCTGTTTGACTGTGCAAGATTCATCTGCTCCCACGATATATCCCACAGCATTACAATAGAACTTATGCTTTCCTCTGCCATAATTGCTGCTGCCATAAGCGGATAATCTTTTTCAAGTTTTCTGTTAATATACACATCTCCCCGCTTTAATGTTTCATACATTTCAGTATATTTTGTATATTCAATTGAATTACCCAGTTTCTTGGCATTATGTGATGTAAATGCCATAAGTCTTGCAAAATTTCTGTTGGATACGTTATATATTGCAACCTCTTTACAATCCATAAGTTTTGAAACAACTTCTGCAGCATGGAAAAATACTTCCTCCGGCTCATCTTTATCAAGTGTTGATGTTATTTCAAATATCTTTCCAAGACTATCACTCTGGTTAATAACCTGTGTCTCAAGTTCATCTTTTAACTTTGCATTGATTATGTTAATGTCCTCAATGTCTTTAAGACGACTGTCAAGATATCCAACTTCATCTTCTTTATCTGCTTTAAGCGAATTGAGCTGGTCACGCAGATATCCTACACTAAGTCCCAATATAACAAGCTGTGCAATCCATACATACGTATTATAATCAAGCATGATTTCAAATCCGGTTCTTGAATACATCTGTCTGAAAAAGTAGCCGCATACCGCCAGTATAGATGAAAATAATGCCTGCTGCTGACCATAAACCATGGCAAATATAAGAACATATATAAGATAACAGTCAAGTCTTGCAAAATATGTGCTTCCGGTCGTTCTGTTGTTAATCATAAAGAAAGGAATGAAAATTACCATATTTTCAATAAAAGGAATCAGTGCAACCAGCATTCCTTTAAAATATTGTGCTATTCTTTTTGAAAATTTTTCAGTAACTGTACTTCCCGATGCAAATACAGATCTATTATTCTTTATATTTTTTATAATCTGCTGTGCACATGATTTTGCATCTTTAAATATTTTTACTTCAATTTCTTCTGACATGTCATGTATATCATCATTACTACTTATATCAGATATATTTTCTTTTATTGTAACCTGTGTATCAAATGACGTATTAATAAGTTCAGCAAGTTCATTCTGTGTAATCGAACTGTCTGAATGAATTCTGTATAAACCATACTTCAACAAATCCTTATTAACAAGCTTATACAAGGCTTCGACCACATCTGTAATATAAATAGGCGAATATTTTTCTGATTCTTTCGTTATACTGTTTTCTCTCAATAGTTCACTGCACATACGTGTACATGTATCTACAGCTTCTTCAGGCTTTTTCGTTTCAAATGAAAGTTCTTCTATTCTCAATGCTATTACATCCGAGCCTGTTGTCTTACGGTAATTACTGCATATATCTTCGCCATTCTTCAATGCACTTGCCTTATACACTCTGGCATAAGTACGTATTGCTCCTGATTCAAGCGGTCTTTGTGAATGTAATATCTCTTTATATGTACTTTCATCAAAGCTATTAACCTCATTTGATGATAAAAATATAAAGCGGCCATGATTCAAAAATGAAAAAGCATTAAGGCAGTTATACAATCCAGCACCGAACTTCACCATCTCACTATATCCACTGCTCCATTCAAAATTAGAATCAAATGCACCTGTAAATATTGTTACATCAGGATTTACACTCTCAAACTCTTCTTTTATACAATTATTATCATACGAAAAATCATACTGTTCATATACTTTTTTGTACCTGTTGTCAGAATTTTTCCCGCCCGTCAGTGCATATATTCTTGCACCTTCTTTACCAAACTTACGGATTATCGCTGATGTAACAGTTCCAAATGCTCCAACTATCAATACTCTCATAATTCCATACCAGCCTGTTAAATATATTTAATTCCATATTTTCTTAAACTATCCGTAAATAAAGAAACATCTGCTTTAGCGTCTTCTATTGTTATCCCATAAAAGTCTGATAACCTCTGTGCAGTCTCATTTAATGAATTACATTCACTCAGATATTTCCATATCACTGCCCCGGTTTCATTAATAATTATTGGTGTCATATACTGTTCATCTGATGAATCACATGACATAATCCAATAATTCCCGGCAGCGTAAAACATTTTGTATTTTGCTTCTCCCATAAATATAACAATACCCCTTTAGCTATACT
>OGGV01001439.1_pt1 | contig 11359 bp, 6 predicted proteins | sample 1571301 | NCBI WGS metagenome assembly OGGV01 (sample SAMEA2582072, study PRJEB24529) | metagenome | biome: Human gut stool | place: China | collected 2011
GCCGCAAATAATGTTGCTCTTATATATTCGCTTACAGTATGTGTTTCGCCATATATGTTACTTTGAACACACATATATATTAATCTCCATACTACGAACACTATGTATGTAGTTACAAGCCTTGTGAAATATCTTTTCCAGTCAAATGTTTCTTTCTTATGTAAAAGATATCCTGTTGTCATAATAAAGCATGGCACCGCAACCCAGCATATGCTCATAATTATATTGCCTGCCACCGAATCTGCCGGCAGCAGAACAAAATGACAGAAAACGACTAATAATATACACAATCCTTTTAAGTCATCAAGAAATACTAATCTGTTACTCATCCGTTGTTTCTCCAATACTGCATTTTAACCTGTAAATCACTTAGCTTATTCTCCATGTAATCCTCATTACATAAGAACCATAGCTGCTGCTTGTTCCCAATGAATGATGCTTGACTGTTACCTTACTATAATCCGTATAAGCACTTCTGAATTCATTATCTATTGGTGCATCCAGACTTTCTACATATATTACAACAGTTGCATTTTCTACGCCTGACTCTAATGCCTCCGACAGCTTTTTATTAAGGTATTCATAATAATCTGTTGTATTAGTGAAATAATTTTCCTGCTGTGCGTAATAATTATACTTTGTTCCATTAGCATTTATATCACTTGTATATGAATGGTCTCTTCTCATCTTTTCATCAGTGATATTAAAGTAATCATAATTTACAACGCCCGGATTATCTGGTACAGGGTCATCCCATGTAACATCAACCATATACCATTCTCCATCAAGCATAACTGCATTCCATGCATGTGCTACGCCATCGCCTTCACCCGTGATAATCTCGCAAGGAATTCCTAATATATCCATACATAACTTAAATGCACTTGAATATCCATCACACACTGCTGTCCTGTTCACAAATATTCCTTCTGCCGTATGTGATACGTATGGGATTGTACCATTTATATAATTATAATAATCATACTCTGAATTAAGAACCATATAATTATGTACAGCTAACTCCTGCTCATAAGGTGTTGCGTATGCATATGCTGCATCCAGATATGATGATAAACCATCATAAAATGCCTTTTCACTATCTGTTTCCAATACTGAAGTATCACCTGTTTTATATGCATATTCATACTTATAATACTCACTATCAGTACTAAGATTTAATTGCATTTCTATTGTCTGTGTAACACGGCCTGCTTCTATTACATATATAGTTGTTCCTCTTCTTGCATTACCAGTATAGTCAAATCTGATACGTCCATCACAATACAGCCATGAACCATATTCATTAACTCCAAAGCCTGTATATGTATAGTCAAGTGTACCATCAACCACATACCACCAGCCATAATCATTATAAGCCATTCCTGTGTAGCCCCAGTCAAGCATACCTCCGCTTACATAGAACCAGCCATAATCATTGCTTGCAAGTCCTGTATAACTCCAGTCAAGTATTCCTCCGTTTATATAGAACCAGCCGTTTTCATTACTTGCAAGTCCCGTATAACTCCAGTCTAATATTCCTCCGTTTACATAAAACCAGCCATTTTCATTATATGCAAGTCCTGTATAACTCCAGTCTAATATTCCTCCGTTTACATAAAACCAGCCGTTTTCATTATATGCAAGTCCTGTATAGCCCCAGTCTATTGTTCCATCTTTTACATAGAACCAGCCATAATCATTGTATGCAAGTCCTGTATAGCCCGTATCTACAACTCCATTCTTATAATAATACCACTTATTATCTTCAGCCATACTTAATGAATAAGTATCCTGCGCCGCCTGCACATAATTCTGCTGTCCTATACCCAGTCCCAAGCCGATACCAAGTATAACAGCCACAGCCGCAATCGTATTTTTCAACAATTTTTTCATATGAAACGTACTCCTTTCGCATAATCCATATAATAATAGATTAGCACATACAAGAAAAGAAAGCAAAACAAACTCTATGTTATTGTTTATAACAAAACTGACATATGTATGCGTAATTATCACATACATATGCCAGTTATATTTTCATTATATATATGATGCTGTGGGTCCAAGGTCTTTCAGACACTTATGAGCAGACTCATGTGGGATTAGACCTTTTAACTCCGGTATCATATTATCATAATATCAATACGCTCTGGTAATCATAGCTAAAATGCTGCGATTATAGAATACATTAATTCGCAACTACCACACTACAACACCGCCAACGATATTAAATGTATTACCATAGAACACATATGTTCCTGTGTAATCCCAGTCTACCATACCGCCTGATACGTAGAACCACATTCCGTTATATTCTACGAGTGTTGTTGACCAGTTGATTGTTCCTCCTGATACAGCAAACCATGCTCCATTGTAGTATACAAGACCTGAATAGCTCCAGTCTACCATGCCGCCTGATACATAGAACCATATTCCGTTATAGTATGCAAGACCTGTATAACTCCAGTCTAACACACCACCTGATACATAGAACCATGCACCCGAATAGCATGTAAGTCCTGTATAATCCCAGTTAATCATACCTCCTGTTACATAGAACCAGTTGCCAGCATAATCAGCTATGCCTTCATAATTCCAGTCTATTACACCACCTGATACGTAGAACCACATTCCATTATAATCTACAAGACCTGTATATCCCCAGTTTACTTCACCTGCTTCAACATAGATCCATGTACCATTATAATCTACTAAACCTGTGTACTCTGTATCAACCTTACCATCTTTATAATTCTTCCATACACCATTTTCATCCTGGGCAAGTCCGTTTAAAGACTTATCTGGTTCCTTTGGTACTGCCCATGTGTCGTATGCTGTATAGTTGTATGTAAGAGTTGCGTTCTGGTATTCTTTATTATTACCGTAATCAAAGCTTATAGTTACATAATTGCTATAATCCTTTTCTGAGCCTGAATAATATATATTCTTTAAAGCTGTACAACCATTGAATACATCGCCATTCATTTTAGTTCTCTTAGGAATAGATATCTTTTCTAATGCTGTTGCATTAAGGAATGCATCTGATGCCATGGTTACATCATAATTATCTTTCTTAATCTTAACCCACTGTAAAGCTGTGTCATTCTGGAATGCTCTTCCATATATACCTGTTACTCTGTTAGAAAGGTCTGCATATGCAAGCTTCTTACAATCACCAAATGCATTGTATCCGATTGATATTCCAGCATTACCGTCCGCTATAACAACGCCAAATATATCTGTATTATCAAATACACCATCTCCATAATTTGTTCCTATTGTAGTTACTGTTGATGGAATATTAATTACTCCACCTAAAGAAGTACAATTAGAAAAAGCTCCTTGTCCTATACTTGTAAGACCTTCGTTGAGCTCAAGCATTTCAAGACTGGCACAATCTTTAAAAGCATAGCTTCCTAATGATGTTGTCTTTGATGGCAGCTTTACTTCCTTAATAGCTGTGTTATAGAATGCTGAGTCACCTATAGTTAAATTAGCTGGTACCTCTTTGAATTCAACACTTGATAAGTTAGTATCATTAGCAAAGGCTCTGGAAGCTATATTCTTAACTCTGTTTGGTAAAGATACACTCTCAAGCATCTTACAATCCTTGAATGTATTATCATATATGCTTAATAATGTGCCTGTGCTACTATCCTTGAATTCCACTGAAGTAATTGATGTTCTTTCAAAAGCTCCTTCATAATAAGAACTACCTATAGTTTCAACTGTTGATGGTATAACTAACTTACCACTAAGATTATTACAACCTTCAAATGCTCCTGAACCTATAGTTTTTAACCCCTCATTAAGTGTTATGCTAGTTAATTCAACAACACTATCAAATGCTCCTGCTCCTATCTCGATAGTATTTTTAGGAAATGTAACATTTTTTACTGCTGTTTTTCTAAATGCATTATCACTGATAGTTAATTCGTAAGAGCCATCTTTAAATGTAACTTTTTCAAGGCTGCTGTCACCATCAAATGTGTATGGACCTACATTTGAAATATTTGATGGTAAACTAACTTCTGTTAATGACTTACAGCTAGAAAATGCATATCTGTCGACTGTAAGTTTATCTGTTCCATCTTTAAATACAACTTTAGAGATAGATGTTCCACTGAATGCTCCGCCATTATTACCCCAGTCATAATTAATTGATGTTAAAGTTGATGGCAAAGTTACTGTACCAGTAAGATTGACACATCCTGAAAATGCTGCTCCTCCAATTTTCTTAAGACCTTCGCTAAATGTAACACTCTTAATGTTAACATTATCCTTAAATGCTGAATTCTCTATTTCTGTTACATTATACCCATTAATCTTAGCTGGAATAATAAGATGAACATCTGACTGGGCTGCTGCTTCATCAGAAAGTCCTTCGATAATCGCTTCATTTTTAGAATTAACAGAGTACTTAAACTGACCATATGTAGCACTCTCTGATGCCCCAACCATCTCATAGTCTGACACAACCCCATACTGAGGCTGAACTGCTGGTTCCTGTGCTGCCGATACTGCTGTTACTGACACCAATGTCATAGCAGCAACCGACAGTGGAATAATAAATTTCTTCTTCATACGCATTTCTCCATAAACTATAATATTATATAATATACTTTTTATATACCTATATATATTATACATGTATAAGTCTATTCTTTATTTATAGAATTGTCAATCTATTTATAGAATTTAATTGAATTTTTTAATATTTCCTTATACTTCTGTACCTGAGTTGTTTCTGGCACCTCAATATCTAGTTTTTTATAACAAAAAAGGCATATGTATGTGTATTGCAATCACATACATATGCCTAAGTATTTATTATACTATATTTTTCTTTGTTTGATATTCTACAGGTCTTAAGTTCTTCATTAGCTGTATACTTCTGGCCTTTCGTACTCCGTTACTATATATTTTTTAGTAAATATGTTGCACTAATCATGAATTAATCAACTCACGATACTTTGCCCTGTCTTTTTCTTCTATGTCAAGTGTATCCATAGCTTCATCGGCAGTCTGGTTCAGCTTTCTCATAATAGTTTTTATGCTGTCTAATCGCGCCTCTGTCTGGCCTTCAAGTTTTCCTTCAATTATGCCCTCGCGCTTTCCTTCAAGTAAGCCTTCGCGTCTGCCCTCCTGTACGCCACTATCTCTGAATTCTTTCATTGCACTCCACATATGCACATCATCCTCCTTGTCTTCCTTTTCTTCATTCACCAGCTTTGCCAGTTCTTTGGTTCCTGTCATCTCACTTATCATGTCGATAAGCTCTACGGATAATGACTTTTCTGAATATTTTTTTGAGATAGCGTTAAAATCTTTGTTGTATATACTATTCGTAATATCAAACAACGCTTTCACTTCGTCATTATTAAAATCATAATCTGCCGTATTACCTATCTGTACAAGATTAATGCGGTAATCATTAAACATCTCCTTTACTTCATCCGGCATATCTACCATCATATCACTTAAAGACATCGGACCGTTCCACCTCTGTTCTCCATAATAAAATACTATTGTTATTATCGGATGAAACCTATCAGAATAATTTAGTCCTGATAAAAACTCTTCACTGGTTCTATAACTTTCTGCTTTATTATTGCTCTTATATTCAGTATTAGTTTTATTATCCGCCTCATCTTTATCATCAGTATAAGCTTTTCGCTTTTTCTTAATACTATTCTTAGTGTTATTGCTCTTGAATTCATTATATTCCTTGATATATCCAAGCGCATCATATACCATTGTTCTTAATGGCATAGCCAGATGAACTTTTTCCTGCATCTCTAATCCTAATATATTAAATTCTACACCATTATAGTATTTCTTGACAACATCCCTGGCTCTTTTTAATGTCTCCTTATATTCCTGAACTCTGATTGTTCCAGATACATCCGTATCTATCTCCTGCAGATTTTCTGCCTTAATCACACATTTACCCTTGAATAATACCGCGTTAAAAAGGTCGGCAAATCTTTCATTATTTCTCCAGAATTCTTTGACGATAATGTCATCAGAAGTCCTTCTTTTTGTACTATAACTCATATAACGCCTTTCTGCAAATATGCTTTTGTAAACAAATCACATATTGAATTACTTTTTGTCTTGGGAAATCTTTTTTGAAACTGAATTCAGTTGAGATTATAGATAATTAAATATAATTCTATAAATGAGCAAATTTAAAATATTGCACAATTATGTCCGTGTCAGAAAAACAGATTTTTCATAATCTATTAAAATGTATCTGAGGTACAAACAAAAGCAAAGTATTTTTGTGCATTTTTCTGTATTTGCTTATTTATAGTATAATTAATAAAATATGCTAAACACCTAATTAATATATATTTCTTATAAAAAATATATTTCAATCACTGCACACTTCTATAATTATCTATATATTATTTTTATTAGTATACTATAGTGATAGAATATCATATCAAATCAATATTTTCAATACTTTATTTTAAATTTTTTTAATTTCATATAAACAACAAATGAGCCAGTACACATATTATGTACTGACTCATTCATTAATGTTAATTCTTATATCTTATCTCGTTCCATAAGCAATATTAACATCACATCCGCCTGCTATACCTGGAACACTGGCTGTACTTGTATACTGCCATATTCTGTACTTGTATCCTATATCTGGAACATCATCGCCATCTTCCCATAAAACACCTGTTTCATAATAAGCATTCCAGTACCACGCAAGCCAGATATCATATCTTGATGATAATTCATCTGTATCTACATAATTAAGATAATCATACTTGTTAATATATATCATAGGGTCATATCCTCTGTTCTTAACAGTTTCACAGAATGCTATAGCCATAGCTGTACGAAGCTTGCTATCTTTTCTCATATCTTCTGTTCTATATCCAGAAGTTGTTTCCCAGTCATATACAACCGGATAAGTGATATTATATCCAGCTATTAAATCACAGATATAATTAGCCTCTTCAACAGCCTCACTTACTGACATAGACTGTGAAAAGAAATATACGCCAACCTGAAGGCCATTAGAAAGAGCGCCTCTTATATTTTCATCATAACAAGGGTCTTCATATAAGTTTCCATCATCGTCTATAGACCTTCCTGCTACTTTGATTATTGCAAACTTATATCCTGCATCTGCAACCTGTGACCAGTCAAGTTCTCCTTGTCCATTATCGTTATTATGGTGTGATATATCTACACCCATAATCTTCTCAGATATATTATCTTTAGATACGACTATACCATCTTTTACACTATACATATAATCATCCTGATTAACTGTGCCTGTATAACTCCAGTCTATCTGTCCATCACGTATGAAGAACTCTCCGCTTTCATTAGCAGCGATACCTGTAAACTTAAAGTTGACGATACCTGACTCTATTTTCCACCAGCCATTACTATTCTGTCTGATACCAGTGTAATCATATCTTATCTGTCCATTTTCAACATATACCCAGTCTTCTCCATCAGGTATGATATCTGTATAATCAAAATTAACTTTTCCATCCTGAAGATAAAATCTGCCATTTTCATTAGAAGCGAAGCCGTTATAATCAAGGTTAACTTTTCCGTCTTCTATTCTCCACCAGCCTATGCTGTTTGGCTTAATGCCTGTATAGTCATATCTTACAACACCATTTTCAACGTATACCCATGCTTCACCATCATATGTTACATCTGTATAATCTGATGCAACCTTTCCATCCTGTATACATACACGCTGTCCATTAACATCATAATATCCACTATACTCAGTATCCGCAATACCGTCCTTCATCTTCCATGTTCCAGCTTCATCAGATGCAAGTCCTGTATATGTATAGTCGACAACACCATTACTAATGTATACACGCTGTCCGTTGTACTCTGCCATGCCAGTATAATCATATCTTACCTGTCCGTTTTTAACATATACAAGTGCATCATCCTTTGACATAACACCATTAGCGTTAGTATTAACCTTACCGGCTTCTACATAAAATGTGCCATTAGCATTGCTTACATAGCCGTTGTAGTCAAAATCTGCCTTACCAGAACTTATCATCCATACTTCATCACCATTATCGACAAGTCCTGTATAGTTATAATCTATTGTTCCACCCGAACATTTCCACCAGCCGTTTTCATTTTCTGCTACACCTGAATAGCCCCAATCGATTATTCCTGAATTAATATAAAACCAGACTGACTCACTCTCATAAAGTCCTGTATAATTCCAGTCGATTATGCCATCATTTACATAAAACCAGCCTGCTCCATTCTCAGCAAGTCCTGTATAATCCCAATCGATTACACCATCTTTTACATAAAACCAACCCGCTTCATTTTCAGCAAGCCCTGTATAATTCCAGTCGATTGTTCCATTCTTTACATAGAACCAGCCCGCTTCATTACTGGCAAGTCCTGTATAACTCCAGTCAACCATTCCATCTTTTATGTAAAACCAGCCTTTTTCATCTTCTATAAGGCCATTACAATCGAAATCGAGCTTGCCATCTTTGATTCCCCCCCAGCCATACTCATTCTCAGCAAGTCCATTGTAACCAAAGTTAACCTTTCCAGCTTCTACTCTCCACCAGCCATTATCATTCTGTCTGACACCAGTATAACTATTATTAACCTGACCATTTTCAACATATACCCAGTCCTGGCCATCATAGACTATGTCAGAGGTTATATCGCCTCTTACTTCTGCACCATATGCCGGCATACTTAAAGCCACACATAAGCCACATGCAAGTGCAGCCGAAAACATTTTTTTCTTAAACACTTTATTCTCCTTTATTATCCCAATTTTTTATTATCTGTTGTAATATATACAATTAACTCTTGCAATACATATAATATGCATTTATCTTGTGTAATATATATTCTTTCAATATGCAATTCATCTTTTGTAATCCATAATGATGTCAATGTCTTATATCATAATATCTTTCTGACATTTTGACAATTTCATCATATAATATTATCATTCAAAGACTATCCATAAGATTTTACACACCCCTGAACGATAATCCTGGCATCAATTATATACATTTTCACTTTATAAGGAACATATACCTCGCAAGCAATCTGCTTCTGCTAAACAACCATATAATCATTATTGATAATATAGTAGTTACTACCGTCATAATAACTGTTTCGAGTGACAGACTTCCATTAAACTGTCCCATATAATTTACTTTAATTGATATTATTAAGACATGGACAAAAAATATTCCCATACTTATCCTGCTGATATATGTAAATACATTGGACAGCTTTACACATATACGATTATCATCAATCCTGCAAAATAATGCAAATATGCAGGATGAGCATATTAATAAAAATGGAAAATCGTACCACACCTTATAAAAATAATAAGAACTGCTTCCCAAAGAATATAATTGAACATATAAAGTGATAGCATAACTACATAAAGAAATCAAGACCAACACTCCATTTTTCAATCGTAGCAGTCTGTTATTATATATATAATATCCTATTAACATATATAATCCATATGTTGCTCCCATGTATGGTATATATGTATCTGAACCAAATGTCTGATTAAAATTATATATCTTGGATATTACATTAAGCATAGGCACAATATATGAAAATATAAATATTGCGCCCATAACTGGTGCAACTGCCCTGAATGGAAACTTTTTAACTATTACAGCTACAAAAGGCACCCCTATATATACACCTAATATCACAGGCATATTAGACATAGTTGAATTCTTAAGTAATAACAGCTCCTTAATAAAATCATCTATAACAAATGTCTGCTTTAGCACGAACACATTAAACAGCTCATATAATATAACCCACACTTCATTGACAATAAATAAAGGTAACAGATTATTCTTATAAAACCTTAATATATCGCCTTCATTATTTATTATCTTCTTAAAAAGCAGCGCACCTGAAATCATAAGAAATATCGGAACGCCAAGTCTTCCTATCGTCTGTGTACCAATCATAAAGATTTGCGATGCCATTCCAAGCTCACTAAGCTTAATTGTATCATTATAATAATATGTCATATCACAACAGTGACATAAAACAACACATAATATTGCAAATGTTCTTGCAATGTCAAGTCGGATAATTCTTTTACTGCCTGCCATCAATAACTCCATTTATATAACTGATATTTTATACGTGGTAACTTATCAGTGTTTTGAATTCTGATATATACGCACTTTAACCATTAACACTGCTGCCCAGTCCATATGAAGCTTAAAACAGATTACTGGAAGCATACGAAAGCCTCGACATTCAGATAACTTTGTTTCTGCAATAGCCTGCCTGAAGCAATCTGTTTTTAAAAGCTTTTTCATATTATGTTTTTTCTGCTTTCCCGTAGCAGGATTATTAACATTATAAGTATCATGTACAAGAATAAGAATGAGGTGAATTAATATATACTGATTATATGCCTTTCTTATCTCTTCTCCATCATTTTTCACATACTTTAATGTGTTATTGATAGATTTTACATAATTCCTAGTTGTAGCAGCATTATAACTTCTTACTGTCGACTCATTATCCTTGGAATAGTGATATAATTCTGTTCTTATCTCTACAGCACTATCTACACACTGCATATATCTGAACAGAAAATCACTGTCCTCTGCAAGTACAAGATTAGTATCAAATCTTATATTATTGTTATTAATAACTTCCCTGTCTAAAAGTTTCCCCCATACAGTCATATACTGGGTAGGATTTTTCAACATACTGCATCGGAAATCCAGATACTTATCCTCATCTTTATATGTAAGAGTTTCCCTGTCAACTTTACCCTCACCACTGTTATGTCCGAAAAATACACATTTTGTTTCATATGCCTGACTTATGCCAGATATATACTGAAACGCTCCATCATAAAGGTAATCATCTGCATCAAGAAAACATATCCATTTCCCTGATGCATTATCAAGCCCCTTATTACGTGCATTGGACACACCTTTATTACTCTGCATAACTTTAATTCTGTCATCTGCATTGGCATATTCCAGACATTTATCATATGTATCATCTGTAGAACCATTCTCAACAATTATAATTTCCCATGTTAATCCAGTCTGTTTTTTTACACTTTCCACAGCTCTGCCTATATATTGGGAGGCATTATACGCTGGGATTATTACACTTACATCTGTATCAGCCACTTGTTTTCCTTCCCTTTATTCTTTTCTTTATATTTTTGATTTTATATTATCTTAGATGTTGGGGTCAAAAGCCCCCAACTATGATACCTACGGATTGTTCCGTGCTACGCACTCTCACAATTCTCCCCAATATTCGCATATCGTGGGATTATCATCCCACTTTTATGCTC
>OGGV01001452.1_pt1 | contig 11231 bp, 8 predicted proteins | sample 1571301 | NCBI WGS metagenome assembly OGGV01 (sample SAMEA2582072, study PRJEB24529) | metagenome | biome: Human gut stool | place: China | collected 2011
CGGTCGAGCCGTTGAGTTCCCTCTGGAATTTCACAAGCGGCGAGGCCGTGATCCCGGATGAAGCAGACATCGAAGCAGATATTCCGAAGGTGGATTACCACAACCTCGTCCTCTCCGGAAATACGCTGACATTCCTCTCCCCGGATACCACCATCGACCTGGGTTCCATCGCGAAGGGCTATATCGCCGACCGGATCAAGGAACAGCTCCTGGAGGCCGGTGTGGAGAGCGCCATTATCAATCTCGGCGGAAACGTCCTCTGCGTGGGCGAAAAGCCGGACGGAAGCAAATTCAACATCGGGCTGCAGAAACCTTTTGCGGACAGGGATGAGACATTTGAGGTGCTTGGGATCAAGGATCTCTCCGTCGTGACATCCGGTGTCTACGAGCGGCATTTTGAGATCGACGGAAAGAATTACCATCACATTTTAAACCCGGCAACCGGGTATCCTTACGATAATGGCCTGATCTCCGTGACGATCCTCTCCGAGGAGTCCGTGGACGGGGATGGTCTCTCCACCACCTGCTTTTCCCTTGGCCTGGAAAAAGGACTGGAGCTTGCGAATTCCCTGGATGGAATCTACGCATGCTTTATCGATGAGGATTACAATGTTTACTATTCGGATGGAATGGAAGACTTTATTATCAAACAGTAATATTTAGATCAGACAGTCTCCCGGATTTTTTGCCCGGCGCTGATGCAAAACACGAAACAGTTACCATTACACTATTTTCAGGGATTTTTTATGATGTCATTCCAGTTTGCAGGACAATCAACATTCACAGCACTCGGACGCTCAAAGCAGGCTGTTTTCTTTTCATTATTCAGAAAAGTTGTTATCGTAATTCCACTGATATATATTCTACCGCATATTGGAAATCTTGGTGTAAACGGTGTATTTATGGCGGAACCTGTTTCTAATTTCGTAGGCGGAATTGCATGTTTTGCCACTATGTATTTTACAGTTTATCGTAAATTGTCTACCAACATTGTTAAAAAATGACCAAGCTTTGTTAAATAAATATCTTCGTTGTATTTTTAAAACATATGGCATATAATTATATTAAATAAGATTTTATTTATATGTGTGGACAAGCTTTTGACTGCACAAATTAATTATATCAGGAGGGTTTTTACATGGCATTACATGTTATGGACGAGGCAAACAGATGTCTCCAATGCAAAGTTCCACAATGTCAGAAAGGATGTCCTATCAATACCAATATTCCGGTAGCAATAAGACTTTTAAAGGAAAATAAATTAAACGAAGCTGGTAAAATGCTTTTTGAAAATAATCCTCTGACTACTGTATGCAGTCTTGTATGCAATCATGAAAAACAGTGTGAAGGTCATTGTGTTCTCGGAAGAAAAGGTGCTCCTGTTCATTTTTCATCAATTGAAAATTACATATCAACAACATATGCAAATATGATGACAAATGGTCCTGCAAAGTCTAACGGCATGCGTGTTGCAATCATAGGCTCCGGTCCTGCCGGAATTACTATTGCAATTATACTTGCAAGATATGGATATCAGGTTACTATTTTTGAAGGTAAAGACAAAATAGGCGGTGTTCTTCGTTATGGAATTCCAGAATTCCGACTCCCAAAGAGCGTACTTGATGATATAGAATACAGACACCTTGAGTTAAAAGGAATTAAAATTCGTCCTAACACGCTTATCGGAAGTGCGATAAGCATTGATGACTTATTCCGTGACGGCTACAAATCAATCTTCGTTGGAACCGGTGTATGGAAACCTAATTCACTCCATATTAAGGGTGAAACTTTCGGAAATGTTCATTTTGGCATTAATTATCTTAATAACCCCGACAGCTACAGGCTCGGTGAACGTGTTATCGTAATAGGTGCCGGCAATGCTGCCATGGATGTTGCAAGAACAGCCATAAGAAAAGGGGTTCGCCATCTTACATGCTTTTCTATTACAAAAGAAGTTGCAGCAAGTCATTATGAATTCAGCTATGCTCAGCTTGAGGGTGTCCAGTTTGAATATAATAAAAAGCCAATAGAAATCAAAGACAATGGTGTAATATTTAAAGATGTAATAGAAAATGAGGATGGTTCTTTTACAGAAGTAGACGGAACCGAGACATTATACGAATCTGACAGTGTTATTATATCAATAAGCCAGGGACCTCAGAATCGTCTTGTAAGCAACACAAACGGATTAAAGTCCAATGCAAGAGGACTTCTTGAAGCTGACGAGACAGGACATACATCACGCCCGGGAATATTTGCATCCGGTGATGTTGTCAATGGTGCACGAACTGTTGTTGAGGCAGTTGCACACAGCAAAATTGTTGCAGAATCAATGCATGAATATATGCAAAGTCTTCCAAAAGATGAAAGTCTCTAAAACTTTACAACCAGATAAAGTTTAGAGTCATAAATATTATGAAAATACAGGATTGTAATGTGTAGCCACATCATTACAATCCTGTATTTTTTTCTAAGCAGTTATTATAACTGCTTCGCTTCCACCGGTTCTTTTTTTCTTTACTATAATCTGGTTCTCAATTCTGTTTTTCAACTCACCAACATGTGATATTATGCCGATAAGACGGTTTGAATCTGCAAGCTGCCATAGAGCATTTAATGCCTGATTTAAAGATTCTTCATCAAGCGAGCCAAATCCTTCATCTACAAACATCGTATCTACCTGAATACCACCAGATGACGACTGAACCTCATCAGATAAACCAAGTGCAAGTGAAAGAGATGCCATAAACGACTCTCCACCTGACAATGTCTTAACACTTCTTACAACAGCATTGTAATGGTCATAAACATCGAGTTCCAACCCGCTCTGACTGCGTAAATTCTCAGGATTTACACTTCTTACAAGCTCATACCTTCCTGATGTCATCATCATAAACCTGATATTGGCTTTTTTAATAATTCTGTCAAAGTATGACATCTGCACATATGTTTCAAGGAGTATTTTTTCTTTTCCCGATATTGTTCCGTTTGCAGTCGAAGACAATGAATTTACTATCTGCCACTTTTTGCTTGTATTTTCAATGTCCTTATTGATTTTTTCAATTTCTGATAAAATCTTTGTATTATTGCTTATTCTTAATTTTATTGTATTAATCTGCTCTCCCAGCTTTGATGATAAGTCTGCATTTTCTTTTCTCTTTATGTTGCAATCGCTGACTTTCTGCTCAATATTTTCAATATTATCAAATGATTCAATCTGTTTTTTCAAATCATCCGCACGCTGTCTGCATGTAATAAAATTAAACTTAGCATTATCATAATCACTTTTTATCTTATTAAGTTCCTCGTCAAAAGACTTCTTTGCCGCAATTTCTTCTTCAAGCTTTTTTTTAGCCTTTTCAATATCCTCATATTTAAGCATTTTTACAATCTCAACATATTGTCCAGTCTGCTGTCTTAACGTCTCTTTTTTTACTTCCAGAGATTTCTCAAGCGATGAAATAAATTGCTTCTTTTTTTCAATATTATCTTTACATTCTGTAATTGTCTGTTCATATTCCTGCTTTAGAAGCACCTGTCTTTTTATATCAGCAATCTTATATTCACTCTCTTTTATTTTATTATTATTTTCATTCTCATACTTTATAAGACCATCTGATATAGCACGCGTCTGTTCAACCATAGTTCCCGGCACAGTTTCACCGGAAATCGAATTCCATTCAAGCAAAAGTGTACTATGTGAAGTTTCTGCTTTTCCTTGTGCGACTCCTGATTTTGAACTGAGTTCAGAACGTATTTTCGATAATTCATCTGTTTTCTTCTTTTCATTGTCCAGAGTATCTTTATCAGGAATATCATCTGCAAGCTTTGCAATATCAGGATGAACTATAGAACCACATACAGGACATGGCTCATTATCCTTTAATCTTTGAGCCAGAATTCCCGCCTGTCCGTCATAATATGCATTCTCAAGCATTGTATATTTTATCTGCTGTTTTTTTAATGATTCATCCGCCTCATTATATTTTTTTGCATATTTATAGGCACTATTAATATTTTCTTTGTCAGCATCACAATTAAGAATAACCTTTGCAATTACCTGCCTCCGCTGATTCAAATTTTCATAAACAGCATTTTCCTTCTCAAGCATTGCATTGCAATCATCAAGCTTTTTATACAATATCTCATACTCTGAAAGTTGTTCAACCATTTTTTTCATCTTTTCAGATTCATCAATAAGATTATTTTCTTCTTTTTTTATCTCATTTTCCAGCTGTCTGTTATCCCGATTAAGGTCTGCTGCCTTATTGTATTTTTCAAGGTCTTTTGTATGCTCACTCACTTCAAGTGCCATACGACTGCTTATCTTTGCACGCTCATCATATGTTTTATATTCTTCTTCAACGTTATTATATTCTTTTTCATACTTTTTTAAATCATTACTCGCTTTATTATAATTTTCAAGAACATTGACAGCTTGTGTAAGCTTACCGGAATAAACATCTAATTCTGTTATTCTTCTGTCTGTTGCAGCCTTTTCTTCTTCAAGACCACCAAGACGCATTTTATCCCTTGCAATAATTGTACTTATCTCTGAATCTGTAGATAGCTCATACCCTTCACTATCCGGCATAACTGATGACATATACTGACTGATCATCCTTGATGATTCCTGCATTTTTCGTCCTAATTCAAGTGATTCCTGCTTTAATCGTTCCTGTAAATCAAGATATGGTTTTGTCTTAAATATTTCACGGAAAATCTCCATACGCTGATTAGTACCGGCTAACAGCAACTTCATAAAATCCCCCTGTGCTATCATCGAAATCTGGGTAAACTGGTTTTTATCCAAACCCATAAGTTCAATAACCTGTCTGTTGACATTAGAAATCCCTGTAACTATGCTTCCATCCGGAAGTGAGATTTCTGCTCTTGCCGGTTCTTTTGTCATCCTGCCTTCTGATTGTCCTCTTTTTGATGGACGCATGTATTCAGGATTACGTCTTATACGGTACTTTTCACCACGCAGTTCAAATTCCATCTCAACATATGTTGCAATATCAGGTAGGGCATACCTGCATCTTAACATTGCTGATGTCCTGTTACTTCCACTTGCTTCACCATATAATGCATATGTAATTCCATCAAAAATTGTAGTCTTACCTGCTCCTGTATCACCTGTTATCAGATAAATTCCTTTATTTCCAAGCTTGTCCATGTCAAGTTTTGTGACATCTGCATATGGTCCAAATGCAGACATTTCCAAATATAATGGTCTCATACCCAGATCTCCTCTATTATATGATTGATATATTCTCTCTGCTCATTATCCATTTGCTGATTATTCTGAAGTTCATATAATTCTTCAAACAGTTCAATTGGCTGTTTTTCCTGTCTTTGCTCAATATCAGCATCAAATGAATCATTATATTTTCTTGTCCTTGTATTATCATAATCAAGCTTCATTATATTCGGATATAATATTCTCAGTCTTCCAATTGCATCAGGTATATCCTGCTCATCTGTCAGTGTAACATATATATAATCATCTGTATTAAAAATGTGGCTGCCCGGCGTCATCAATTCTTTAAATTCACCTTTAAGATGAACCATATCATGGAATGGTTTCAGTGGTACTGTTTTTATTGTAATATCATTGTCTCCAACATCTGCTATCGTTACAGACTTCGTATGATTAATCTCAGAAAATGAATACTTTAACGGCGAACCGCTGTATCTTATACTTTCTCTTCCAACACATTGCGGTCTGTGAATATGTCCAAGTGCAACATAATCAAATTTGTCAAAAACTGTTGCATCCACATTATCAAGTGTTCCAACTGTCAGTTCTTCGGAGTCACATCTTAATGCACCTGTAACAAACTGATGTGCAACAAGAATATTTCTCTCTTCCTGATTAATATCAGCTTTGTCAATGACAGCTTTAACCGCCTGTGTATAGTTATCTGCTGTGCCAATATATTTTCTTACTCCGACAGGTTTTACAAACGGAAGCATGTATACATTAACCTTCCCAAATTCATCAAAAAGTTCGGTTCTTTTCATCTCGCCATTAAATACAGGAGCTATATGAAACTTTGTATTTTCAAGAAGTCTTGCACCATATGCAATTCTTTCAGGACAGTCATGGTTACCACTTATTATAAAAATATCCTTATCCAGCCTGGATAGAGAATAAAAAAAATCATCACACAATGCTACAGCTTCCGCTGATGGCTGTGACTTATCATATATGTCTCCAGCCACCAACACAGCATCTGCATCTTCATGTCTGATGATTTCAATTATTTCTTTAAAAATATACCTTTGTTCTTCAAGCATGGAAAAGTCATTTACTCTTTTACCTATATGTAAATCAGCTATATGAGCAAACTTCATCTTACCAAACACCTCTTCTATTCAAAGTAATATAAATAAACATCTTCAAGGTCAATATTTTCATCAACCATAACAGCCTCATCCGGAAGCTCATCTCCAACAAGGCGTAATGCAATACCATTCTTTCTCTGTCTGATATTACCAATATGATACTTCTCCTGCAGTTTGCCAACTTCATCGAGAGTACATGTAATCTCTGCTACCTTTCCATGCATCTTCTCTATAAGTTCTACAGGTGTTCCCATTGCAATAATCTCACCTTTCTTCAAAAGAAGAACATAATCAGCTATACATTCTATATCGCTTACAACATGTGTTGCAAAAAGTATAATCTTATTGCGTGAAAGTTCTGCAATATAATTGCGGATTGCAATTCTCTCTTTAGGGTCAAGACCGGCAGTCGGCTCATCAAGAATAAGAATATCAGGATCACCTAGCAGTGCCTGTGCCAAAAGGACTCTTTGTTTCATGCCTCCTGAAAATCCACCGATTTTTTTATATGCAACACCGGTCAGATTAACAACTTCAAGAAGCTCATCAATCTGTTCTTTTACCGTCTGCCCATTTTCATTCTTTCCTTTTATTCCCTTTATCTCAGCCATATATCTTAAAAATGCTTTAGGCGAGAAATCCTCATAAAATCCCTGTTGCTGTGGCATATATCCGATTATGCCCCTGAATCTGCTGCCAAGCTTTAATATATCCTGACCATCATACAATATACTTCCACCGGCACTTCCTTTGTCTCTTGCGACATTATCTGTAATAAGATTAATCATCGTGCTCTTACCGGCACCATTAGCACCAAGAATTCCATATATTCCCGGCTTAAAAGTATAAGAGATATCTTTAAGTGCCTGAACTGTTCCATATGTTTTGCTTAAATGCTCTAATTGTAATTCCATCCAAAAACCCTCCTTATTTTGCATAGCAAAATCCCAATTTTTCGGTGAAAGGACTTACCCTCCCCAAATAATCACGTTCAATAGTTACTATAAACAGTATAGCAATAATAATATTATTTGTCCAGCGGATTTTCTTACTAATTATTACATTCTCACATACCTACGGACTATTTCTCAGCTGCCTCTGCCCAGAACAAAGCCGAATTAACAGCATGTTTCCAGTTTTTAAGAAGTTTTCTTCTTTCATCCGGACTCATATGGGCATCGTATTCTGCACCAAGACGCCAGTTTTTCTTTATCTCATCTTTATCTTTCCAATATCCCGTTGCAAGACCTGCAAGATATGCTGCACCAAGAGCTGTTGTCTCTATACATGATGGGCGTATTACGCTCTCACCTGTTATATCAGACTGAAACTGCATAAGAAACTAATTTGCACTGGCACCACCATCTACTTTAAGTCCACTAAGCTTAATATCTGCCGACTTTTCCATTGCACGTATAACATCATCAGCCTGATAGGCTATTGATTCAAGTGCAGCTCTTATAAAATGTTCTTTTTTTGTACCTCTTGTAAGACCCACAACCGTTCCTCTTGCATACGGATTCCAATATGGTGCACCAAGCCCTGAAAATGCAGGAACAATATATACTCCGGCCGTATTTTCAACTTTCATGGCATACTCTTTTGTTGATGCTGCATCTTTAATCATCCTTAATTCATCACGGAGCCACTGTACAACTGCTCCGGCAACAAATACGCTTCCCTCGAGTGCATACTCAGGTTTATCTTTTGTACTTCCTGCTGCAAGAGTTGTGAGTAGTCCGTTATCTGAATAAATAGGATTATTTCCCGTATTCATAAGCAAAAAACATCCTGTTCCATATGTATTTTTCACTTCACCCGGATTAAAACAGCACTGTCCAAACAATGCACTCTGCTGGTCGCCTGCAGCACCGGCAATTATAATTGAACTGCCAAATACTGATTTATCAGTTTCACCATATATACAGCTTGATGGCTTAACCTGCGGCAGCATGTTTTCAGGAATATTAAAATATTCCAGAAGTTCTTTATCCCACTCAAGTGTATGGATATTAAACAGCATTGTTCTTGCAGCATTGGTATAATCTGTCGCATGAACTTTTCCCTTAGTAAGATTCCAGATAAGCCATGTATCAACTGTTCCAAATGCAAGTTCTCCATTTTCTGCTTTTTCTCTTGCTCCGTCAACATTATCCAATATCCATGCAATCTTTGTCGCACTGAAATACGCATCAGGAATAAGCCCTGTCTTTTTTTTGATAATATCTGCCATATTATCATCATGCATTATTTTTTCAACCGAATCAGCTGTTCTTCTGCACTGCCACACAATCGCATTGTATACAGGTTTTCCAGTCTTTTTATCCCATATAATTGTCGTTTCCCTCTGATTTGTAATTCCTATTGCTTCAATATCATCTGCCGGAACATTAACCATTGCCATAGCTTCAATGGCAACACCAAGCTGTGATGACCATATCTCCATCGGATTGTGCTCAACCCAGCCTTCTTTCGGATAAATCTGTTCATATTCTTTTGATGATTTTGATATAATATTTCCCTTTTTATCAAATAAAATGCACCTTGAGCTTGTTGTCCCCTGGTCAAGTGCCATAATATATCTGCCCATAACTCCTCCTGATTTATTATCAAAAAAGCCCTGCTCAAAAGGCAGGGCTTTCATAAAGACATACGTATTAGTTAATCTCTAATGCCTTTGTTGCAATCTGAGTCTTAACTTTTTCTACAAATTCATCAAGTGATACCGTTGTAGTTTTCTGCTCACCGTGAAGTCTGTAAGATACTGTATTTTCTTCTTTTTCATTGTTACCGATTACAAGAAGGTATGGAACTTTCTGAACCTGTCCTTCACGCATACGATATCCGAGTTTTTCTGCTCTTGCGTCAAGCTCTACTCTTACGTTCTCAGCTTCAAGTGCGTCGCATACTTTCTGTGCATATGCAACAAGTTCTTCGTTATCTGTAGTTACAGGCATAACTCTTGCCTGAACAGGAGCAAGCCATAACGGAAGGTTACCCTTTGTCTCCTCAAGTATATATGCCATAAATCTGTCAAGAGAACCAAGAATAGCTCTGTGAAGTACAACAGGTGTCTTTTTCTCGCCGTCCTTGTCAATATATGAAAGATTAAACTTAGCCGGAAGGCAGAAATCAAGCTGACATGTTGAAAGTGTATATTCGTTACCGATAGCCGGCTTAACATTTACATCAAGCTTAGGACCGTAGAATGCAGCCTCACCGATTTCTTCTGTATACTCAATTCCGATATCATCAAGAACACGTCTGAGAGCGTTTTCTGCATTATTCCACATCTCATCATCATCATGGTACTTTACCTTGTCCTCAGGGTCTCTGAGTGAAAGTACACAGCGGTAATCTGTGATTCCGAAATCCTTGTATGTGCTGAAAATAAGATCAACTACTTTCTTGAACTCATCTTCAATCTGCTCTGGTGTAACAAAAAGATGTGCATCATTCTGACAAAAATGTCTGCCTCTCTCGATACCTTTAAGTGTACCACTTGCCTCGAATCTGAAATCGTGTGCAATCTCACCTATTCTTATAGGTAAATCCTTGTATGAGTGCATTCTGTTAGCATATATCATCATGTGATGAGGACAGTTCATAGGTCTTAATACGAATGATTCGCCTTCAACTTCCATTGCAGGGAACATATTTTCTTTGTAATGATCCCAGTGGCCTGATGTCTTATAAAGGTTTACAGTACCAACACAAGGTGTCATTACGTGAAGATATCCGTTCTTTCTTTCTTTTGCCTTGATATAATTTTCAAGTTCCTGCCATATTACATAACCCTTTGGAAGGAACATCGGAAGACCGCGTCCAATAAGGTCATCAGACATGAAAAGCTGCATATCCTTACCGATTTTTCTGTGGTCACGCTCTTTTGCTTCCTCAAGAAGTGCAAGATGAGCCTCAAGTTCCTCTGCTGTAGGAAAACATACACCATAAATTCTCTGCAATACTTTATTCTTGCTGTCACCCTTCCAGTAAACGCCTGAATGTTTGATAAGCTTGAAGTTACGGCAAAGCTTTACATTATCAACATGAGGTCCACGGCAGAGGTCTGTGAAATCTCCCTGATCGTAGCATGTGATAGTACCGTCTTCAAGTTTTGAAATAAGGTCAATCTTATATTCATCATCCTTAAAAAGTTCCATAGCTTCCTGTTTTGAAATCTCACGGCGGATAATCTTCTTACCTGTCTTTGCAACCTTTTTCATTTCTTTCTCTATAGCTGCAATATCCTCATCTCTTATAACTCTGTCTCCAAGGTCGATATCATAGTAAAAACCTTCTGCAACAACAGGTCCTACCCAGAACTTTGCATCAGGATAAAGATGCTTTACAGCCTGCGCCATCAAATGTGCACATGAATGATTCAGTGTTTTTAAATTTTCATCTTCTTTAAAATTTACCATTTTAACTCTGCTCCTTAAATTAATAAAATTAATATTGAAAAAAGCACCCCAAGTCAAGCTTAAATGCTTAACTAAGGGTGCATATAACACGGTTCCACCTTATCTTTCACTCACGGAATACTAACACATATTCCTTACACCTTTAACGCAGCTATGCGGTAATGCTTAGGAAAACGGAACCAACCGGTAATCTTTCGCATACAACTCAGGAGTGGTTTTCATGTAATCAGTTTCATGGAATACTCTCAGCAGATGTAATCCTCTCTGTATGGCTTAAATACACTACTCTTTCCGTCAAAGTCTTTTCAATATTTGAGTACATATTATCACATATGTTTTTATAAGACAAGACTAAATTTTCAATTATTACGATAAAATGTCCCGGTCAGAATCTTATTCTGAAATAGCCTTAAATGCTTCGTCAAGGTCTTCAATAATATCATCAATATTTTCTGT
>OGGV01001465.1_pt1 | contig 11136 bp, 9 predicted proteins | sample 1571301 | NCBI WGS metagenome assembly OGGV01 (sample SAMEA2582072, study PRJEB24529) | metagenome | biome: Human gut stool | place: China | collected 2011
CACTTCCGCCCTGCCTGCTGTTTCTTGATGAATCCGTTCTGTAAAAACGTTCAAAAATACGCGGCAGTTCTCTTGCTCCAATGCCTTTTCCGTTGTCTGCCAGCAGAATGTGTACATAATCACCCTCGTCATAAACGGCAATTGTAATTTTTTCTTTCCGGCTTTCGTCGCGGTATTTTACGGAGTTGCTGACAATATTGTTGATGACACGCTTTAACTGTTCCGCATCTGCAACGATAAACACATCATCCCCCGCATAACAACGGTAATCCAGATCAATGCCCTGCGCTTCTAAGTCAATCTTAATCTCCTCACAGCAGTCATCAAAATATCCCTTAATCGGAATCTTTGCAAAGGAATACGGCACACGGTTGGTATCTAACTTGGAATAAATCGTCAGCTCATCAATCAGCTTGTCCATATCATTGACCTTATTGGCAATTGTTCGCAGATACTTTTCCTGCTTCTGCGGTGTATCCGCAATACCGTCCTGAATCCCTTCCACATAACCTTTAATCGCCGTCAGCGGTGTCTTAAAATGACACGCATTTCCTCAAAATCACGGCACACATCACCGATTTCATTTTTCGGGACATTCGGCATTTCAAAATCAAAATTACCCGCCTGTATATTATGTGTCGCCAGCTTCAGCTTATTAAGCGGTGTCACAACGGAACGGTATATCCACAGATTCAGTATCAGGCTTGTAATCACCAGTATCAGAAAAACTGCCGCAAACAGTTCGATTGCAAACATTTTCAGCTGCGGTACAATCTGATTTAATGATGTCAGAATGGATACACTATATTCATTGCCATGACTGTCGGAAAAATTAATCTGCTTTACCAGTGTCTGGTAGTCGCCGCCCTTATAAAGTGCCACATCACAAATGTTCTCATCTTCATCATATGCCGGAAGCAGCTCATCAATATTTTTTCCTTTAAGCACCTCTGACTGATATGTATAGACCCCGTTTTTACGGACAACCAGCTCTGAGAGCTTCTCTGACAGTCTGTAATCAATATGCTCCAGATAGCTTTCATCGTTAAACTTTTCCGGATTTTCCTCTGCAATTTCACGGATATCGTCATAAATATTTTCCGTAATCTTTCCCATCAGCTCCATCGGCGAGTAAAAATCAATCAGAAATGTCTGACTGTCTATCTCATAGGTCTGGTACATATTCTGTGCATGGATTTTATACATGCCGCAGATAACCAGTCCGCACAGAACCATCGGAAGAATACTCATAATGCAAAAAGTTAATATTAATTTATTTTTCAGTTTCATTGTCATCTTCATTTCTGCGCACGCCCTACGTCTATTTTAGCTATATTCTGCAGCCTATATGATTCCGGTCCGCATAATGAATTTGTGTTCTGTGCGCACGGACACAAAATGCGTGTGTGAAATAGATAAATACCAAATTTATCATATCACAAATTGTCTTATTTTTATCAAAACAAACAATAAATTTTATTAAATATTAGTAATAAAAGTAAAAAGGCTGGTACACACCCACGTTTCCGCATTAGTGTATACCAGTTTTCATCAGCCGATTTTTAATTTAAATTTCTGTACATCTCTTTCTGAATCGACACGTTCAATTAAAGCACCAAGACTTCTTAACTTTCCTTCAAAATCTTCGTACCCTCTCTGAATATATTCAATGTCCTCAATTTCGGAAATGCCTTCCGCTGCAAGTGCTGCAAGTACAAGTGCCGCACCCGCACGTAAATCCGGTGCTGCAAGCTGTGCGCCTGTAAATCCGGATACACCTTCGATATAAGCGGTGTTACCCTCTACCTTAATCTTGCTGCCCATGCGGTTTAATTCGTCTACATATTTAAAACGGTTTTCAAAAATGCTTTCCGTTACCATGCTTGAACCGTTGGCAAGTGCAAGAACAACTGCCATCTGTGGCTGCATATCCGTTGGAAATCCCGGATACGGGAGTGTCTTTACATTGGTAGATTTTAATTCTTCACTGCCAATAACACGTACGCTGTCATCACCTTCAATGACCTGACATCCGATTTCAAGCAGCTTTGCAGATAAAGATTCCAGATGTTTTGGAATGACATCTCTTACCGTAATATCACCTTTGGTTGCTGCTGCCGCAAACATAAATGTTCCCGCTTCAATCTGATCCGGAATAATCGAATACGTCGTACCGTGCAGACGGGAAACGCCTTTAATACGGATAACGTCTGTTCCGGCACCTTTGATATTCGCGCCCATTGCATTTAAGAAGTTCGCTACATCTACGATATGCGGCTCTTTTGCTGCATTTTCAAGAATCGTATCGCCTTCTGCCATGCAGGAAGCTAACATCAGGTTAATTGTTGCGCCGACTGTCACGACATCAAAATAAATGTGGCTGCCCACAAGCTTTTCTGCCTTTGTATGAATCTTTCCGTAGGAAATATCCACTTCCGCACCCAGAGCCTTAAAGCCCTTGATGTGCTGGTCAATCGGACGGCTTCCGATATTACATCCGCCCGGAAGAGCCACCTGGGATTCCTTGTACTTTCCAAGCAGTGCGCCCAGTAAATAATATGACGCCCTGATTTTCTTAATATATTCGTAATCTACATTAATATCACTGATAGAACCACCGTTAATCTGAACGGAATTATTGTATACATAAGTAACCTTTGCACCAATCCCCTCAATTGCCTGTAAAAGTACACGAATATCCCGTACATTCGGCACGTTTTCTATCGTTACCGTTTCATCTGTCATAATCGCAGCAGCGAGAATGCCGAGTGCTGCATTCTTTGCTCCACCTATGGAAACTTCTCCTTGAAGGCATACTCCACCCTTAATCACATACTGTTCCATTGTTATGCACCTCTATCTTATCTATATCAACTTCATTATTATTTTCAACATATTCTGTTAAATTATAACATAAACATCACATTTGTAAAGAGTACAGCCAAAAAAACCTTGCGAAAATAGCTTTATTTTGCAAAGGCGCATTTACAGTATATGCTTTATCTGATACATAAGAACTATCTTTTACTGAATAAAGCGCAGTGGATTTACGGTGCTGCCGTTTATCCACAGCTCAAAATACAGACACGGCTGTTCACAGTTCCCGGTGCTGCCGCTGTTGGCAATCAGCTGTCCTGCTGTCACATTCTGCCCTTTTACCACACCAATTGCATCAAGGTGTCCATATCTTGTTACGGAGCCGTCTTTATGTGTAATGTCAATACAATATCCGTAATCTGCATACCATCCGGTACGTGTCACCGTACCCTCTGCTGCCGCATAAACAGATGTCCGCTCTTTTGCAAGCCAGATGACACCGTTATTTACATTTCCGCCAAACTGTCCGGAAACCGGTAATCCATACGCACTGTCTGACTTCGTACCCACTGAAATCACCTGTGGCTGCGATTCTGTCTGGACTTTTTCATCTATAATCTTCGTATCTGTCCGTCTTCCATTAATATAGGAAACCTCTGCCGTAACCTTTCTGGTTCCTGTGCTTCCTTCTTCCTCTATCGTATTCTTACCCTTCTGTGCTTCCTCATCCTGTATATACTGCGGTGTTGCACGATACGCCTCATCATATGTTTCACGCTTTGTCATCACAACAGACAGCAGGGTTTCCGGTACAGAAAGTGTTATCATCTCACCCTCTGCAAGCACCGAATCCGTATCCAGCTGCGTATTCCATTCGTAAATCTGTTCTTTATCAATTCTGTAATCGGAAGCGACGGATTCAACGGTTTCTCCCGCCTTTACTTCATATAACACACGGTTTTCTGATGATTTTGTAACTGCTTCGTAAGCCGTGTCCACATTGACAATCCCGGTCTTTGCAAGAAGAACTTCGCTGACAGTTACATTCTGCGCAAAATCAATGGATGTAATCCCGTCATGCACGACCGTTCCGTCTTCCTGTGTCGTGGATGCCTGTCCGCTTAGTACCGCAGATACGATGTCTTTGCTGGCATCCGTCTGGGTCTTTTCAAAGCTGACGGTATAATCTCCGCTGCTGCCTGTGGCATTTAACTGCACCGTATACTCTTTTTGGGTGTCATACTGCTGTTCCACACGGGAAAGCAGCGTATACACATCATCCAGACTTGCAAGTGTAACCGTTGCATCGTCCATTCTGACCATATAGGCAATCTGTGAATTCACATCTGTTATACTGGAAAATAATGCACTATAGATACTGTCTGAGAGTTCTTCCTCACTCATGCGTTCCGCCGTAAGATGGCTCTCTTTAATTACCGTATACTCCGGCTCCATATATACAACATCAGGATAAATGCGGGAAAGCCGTCCTCTTGCATCTGCAAGCGCTTTTGCCGCATCTGCGCGGGAATTGGCAGCCCCGACTTCTGTTCCGTTTACTTCTATACGGTAATACGCTACCTGATTATTTAAAAGATTCTTTTCTACAAACGGTATTGCAAATAAGCATACCATACTGGCAACAAACATTGCTGTCAGCAGCATCAGTCTCATTCTTTTCCCATATTTGGTAAAATGTGACATGACTCTCTCCATTTCTGCCGTGTGACGGCATTTCTATCATAATCCATAACATAATCCATAAACTGTGTAGTTTACTGTTTTGTAACACTTTTGTAATATTTGTCATGTTACCATATCCAGAGCAATTTGTAAAGAGCGGGCATCTTTGATGTCCGCCCCTTTAAGCCTGTAGTGTTATTCTTCTTTTTTACGCGAATCAAAGTAGACAAACGCATCTATTTTTTCAAGAATATCCGCGAAAATTTCCCGCGGCGCAGCTTCAATGTATTTCGTCAGGATTTCATTTTCCTGCTTTTTATAACGGCCGTAGAAAATGTCGTACAGGTTGTGACCGCGCACGTAAATCCGGATATTTTCAATGTTATCCACAATGTCCTGACGGGACTGTATCTTTATCCCCGTTTTTTTTAACATGGCTTTCACACTTGTTAATTTATAGAGATATTCCTGATATTTACTCCACAAAATGTCATAAAACGCATCAACACTTTTTACAACACCAATCTGCGCCATGACTTCCGGAAACAGAAAATAATTCTCAAACGAATAATATTTTAAAATCAGCACATTTTTCTCCGTAACCCGTGGAAGATTGCCTTTATCTTCATGTGACCGGTCGCCGTAATATTTGCAGAGCTGCTGTCCTAACTGCATCCTGTTTTTGCCGTCGCTGTCCCGGATCATCATAAAACTGTCCTTTAAATAAACGGAATTAATGTATTTTAAATTGGCATACGTCTTGATATTCGTACAGCTGTTGGTGGAAATAATCGCAATGCGCTTGAGCTGTCCGGACTCATCATAAACCTCGGAATAATATTTTTTAAGCAGCAGCGGCAGGCGGCTCTTATCCTGCTTACCCTCAACAATAAAGACAAAGCTCACATTCATCAAGTCATTTGCCGTGTAACCCAGATCATTTAAAATGGCATCCAAGTCGGTGTCTTCACGTACACACGTATTGTACCTGCTGTCGGAATACACCTGACGGATCTGTCCCGATGTAAAGTTAAACAGCATCTCCGGCTCGTGCGTGGAAAATATAACCTGATTCTTTTTGGACAGCCGGTAAAGGATTTCACTCGCAACCTTTTTTAACTGCGGGTGCAGATAAATTTCTGGTGTATCTACCATAATAATATACGGTGCTGTGTTTTTTGTATCCACATAGGTCTGAAGCAGGGATAAAATGTAAATGCTTTTTAAGCCTTCACCGAGCGCATCCAGTCCGCCCTCTTTTTTGCTGCCGCGCATACGCACAACGGTATCAATTTTAAACAGTTCGTCCGCATCAAATTTAATCTCATAATGAATTTCATGGGACTGCCCGCCGTTGCGGCTGAAATAGTAGTTTAAACGCTCTGACAACCGGTTTAAATTACACGAAAATAATTTGTACTGCAACAGGCGGCTCGTTTCCATCAGTGTCAGCTGTTCCGGCGTTTTTTTCTGGATTACACCGATACATTCAAAGCACTGGTGGCATTTGCGTTTTTCATCAAAAATGCACCGGTCGTCCCGCAGTGCCTGCAGTCCGGTATCCTGCTGTAATAAAATCAAATCCTGACTGATATCTTCTTTGTCACGGTACTGGTCCACGAAATAGATTTTCGGAAAAATGCTTTTGATATAACGGTTGTTTTTAAAATAACCGTCTTTATAGCGTACGATGCCGTTTCTGCCGTAAATGTATTCAAATTCAAGCGTGCCGCCATCCTCCGTTTCCTGATAGGACGGCAGCTTTTTACAAAAATTTTCTTTCCACAGTGAGAACTGCTTGAAATTACCGACAATGCCGTTCTGATGCAGATACTCTAAATCTTCATCTGTAATCAGAAGCTGTATGCCGATGGTAATATTGCCGTCCCGGTGGTGAAAATCCGCTTCGGATATGACATAATCGCCGGATACCGCGCGGATTGCATCAAGCATGACAGATTTTCCGGCATTGTTTCTTCCGACTAAAATAAGTACGTCTTCAATATCGCGGATTACCAGTTCCTCTACGGATTTAAAATTTTTAATGGACAACTGTGTAATTTTCAACGAAAATGCCCCCTTTTTGTCTTACTTTTTTCCTTTTTCTTTTCGGGTATGTTTACCGCTTCTGCCTTTCGCTTTTACACCTTTTTTTGTGCTGCTTTTAGACTTGTGTTTCGGGTTGTTTCCGGCAATGCTTTGGGGTTTGTTTTTTGCTACGGAATATCCGAATGTGCCAAGCTTTTTACCCAGTGTAAAATATTCACCGTGGGAATATGTTACTAAATCTGCCGCATTTAAGTCAAATCTGCCATTTTCATCCATGTAATCATCATCAACCCGCACCGCCACGACTTCTGCCAGAAACATATCATGTGTGCCCAGTTCAAGCACCTGTGTCACACGGCACTCTATATTGACCGGACTTTCCGCAATGCCCGGTGCTTTTACCTTTTCTGACGGCTGCGGTGTCAGGTGCATTTCCTGAAACTTATCAACATCCCTGCCGGAACGCACACCACAGTAATCGGTTGCACGGCATAACTGCTTTGTCGTCAGATTTACAACAAATTCTTTTGTTTCCTTTATAATGTCATAGGAATATCGGTTTTTCCTTACGGAAATTGAAAGCATTGCCGGGTCTGAACAGATTGTTCCTGCCCATGCCACGGTAATAATATTCGGTTTTCCGCCCTCGCGCTGGCAGCTCACCATCACTGCCGGTACGGGATATAACATATTTCCCGGTTTCCACGTCTGTTTTGCCATTTTTAAATGTCCTTTCTGATTTTTGTATTCGGTTTCTGTGTTATATTTCCATTCTTTTATGGATACACTATCTTATGATGTCATCATCAAACCTTTGTATATGCCGTATTCCGGCGGATTGGAGTTTTATGAATACTGTCACCCAGAAACTTACGCGCTTAAAAATATTTACCGCAGTTTCTTTTATCCTTACTGCGGCGCTTGGCACCGCCTGTCACTTTGCCTTTGATTTTTTCGGTCAGAGCCGTCTGATTGCCCCTTTTGTTCCTGTCAATGAGTCTACATGGGAACATTTAAAGCTATTGTTTTTTCCGTTTCTTTTACTGCTTGTAATCGGCTGTTTTGCCGGTATTGCAGGCGGCAATGCACCTATTTCCAACCGCAGTCTGAAAAAAATGTTTTTATCCTGCTACTGGGACGGCGCGGCATTTGGCGAACTCTGCGGCATGGCGGCCGTTGTCGTCTTATTTTACGGCATCAACGGCATTTTAGGCTTTAATCTGGACTGGGTAAACATCGCTATTTATTTTATTGCTGTTTTATACGCCCACTATACCTTTTACCGGTATGCGTGTCTTCCATATTATAATACATTTTCCTACCACAAACCGCATCGTCCGGTTCCGCTGATTCTGCCTGTTTTTGTACTGGTATTTGTGACATTTTTATTCATGCTTTTTACCTTTTATCCACCGCACATCGGTCTTTTTTCCGACCCGCAAAATGGCAGCTACGGTCTGTCCGCCAGTCTTTTTACCAGATACTCATATCCTTCCAGAATGACGGCACTGTGGTCAGAAGCCAGCAGGGTCGTGTGTTCCATCGTATAGGTTTTATTTTCAAGTACCGCACCCGGACTCCACTCTACACGGACCTGGGATTCCGTGCGGACTGCCAGTTCCTTATTTTCAAGGCATAACCGATGCGTCGCGCAGACTGTACCGTCTGCGTTGTTTTTTCTTGAAATTTCGGTATCTTTTATTGTAAACCAGCCTGCATTTTTAGCATCATCGCCAGCTTTTTCTTGCAGAAGTCCCTCCGGCACCAGCGCAATATAGGCAGTTGTGATAATCCGCGTACGCGGGTCCCTGTCATATGCACCATATGTTTTTAACTGTTCAAAGCTTAAATGCTCAATTCCTGTTTCTTCCTGTAATTCTCTTGCTGCCGCCGTTTCGAGATTTTCCCTGTACTCCACAAATCCGCCCGGCAGCGCCCACCATCCGATGCTTGGGTGGTTTCCCCGCTGAATCAGCAGTACTTTGGTCACTTTCTTTTCGGATTCATTATAGGCAAATACCGCCATATCTACGGTATTGCACGGATTCTGGTATTTATGCGGGTCATATTTTTCCAAAAATGTGACTAAATCTTCTCCGGCTGCGTTTTTTTCTCCCGTTCCCATAAATGCTTTTACAGCTTTTTCTTTATCTAAATACATATTTCTCTCCATTTCTGCCGCCTTGTGCAAGCACGGCACTTCTTTCCGCTTTTAACCGGCACGGCTCATTGCTTACGCACATTTTACCACAAATGGGGGGTGTATTAAATCCCTGTGGTTACAATTGTTTTTATTTTCTGTCTTTTTTGAGTTTTTATTAAATTTTTATTTTTTTTAGTTCTATTTTATGCTACTTGTACATCTTATTTATTTATGCTACAATGCAATTATAAGAATTCGTGGAACATCATAGAAAAGATTACATATTTTCCGCCTTTCCAAGGGGGTTTTATGCCTTTTAAAGTTGTGTCGTCCCACGATGATATTACCGCAAATGCGGAGGAATGGAGGATTTTATGATTGGAAATGTAATCGTTGGTCAGTCTGGTGGTCCAACATCAGTAATTAACTCAAGTCTGGTAGGTGTATACAAAACTGCACGTGACAGAGGGGCAAAAAAAGTATACGGTATGCTTCACGGCATCAAGGGGCTGCTGGACGGACAGTATGTTGACCTTTCTGAAAAGATTAAGACTGATATTGACATCGATTTGTTAAAGAGAACCCCATCTTCTTATCTGGGTTCCTGTCGTTACAAACTGCCGGAGGTAAATGAAGATAAAGCTGTATATGAAAAAATCTTTAAGACACTTGAAGATTTGGAAGTAAAATACTTCTTCTACATCGGTGGTAACGATTCCATGGATACCATTAAGAAGCTTTCCGATTATGCAAATCTTGTAAACAGTGACATTAAATTTATGGGTGTTCCAAAAACTATCGATAATGACCTCGCTGTTACTGACCACACACCGGGTTACGGTAGTGCTGCCAAGTATATTGCGGCAACGATGAAAGAAATTATCCGTGACGGTCTTGTTTATGATTATCCGACAATCACAATTGTTGAAATCATGGGACGTAATGCCGGATGGCTGACTGCTGCTGCTGCTCTTGCAAAGGGTGAAGACTGTGAAGGCGTAGATATGATTTACCTTCCTGAAAAGGTATTTGATATTGACAAATTCATGGCAAGAGTAAAATCTTTAAGCGAACAGGGTCGTTCTATGGTTATTGCGATTTCAGAAGGTATTAAGGTTGCTGACGGCAGATACGTATTTGAACTTTCTGACCACGTAGAATTTGTCGATGCATTCGGACACAAGCAGTTAGCAGGTTCTGCAAAGTTCCTTGCAAACAAGATTGGTTCTGAACTCGGCATCAAGACAAGAGCAATTGAACTTTCTACCATGCAGCGTTGTGCCGCACACATGACTTCCCGTACGGATATCACAGAGGCCTTCAACGTAGGTGGTGCAGCTGTAAAGGCAGCTTTTGAGGGTGCTACAGGACAGGTTGTTGTCTTAAAGAGAATTTCTGATGACCCATATATGTGCATTACAGAAACACATGATGTTCATGATATTGCCAATGTGGAAAAGAAGATTCCGTTAGAATGGATTACAGATGACGACTATGTTACAGATGATCTGATTCACTATATCAGACCACTCATTCAGGCTGAACTTTCACCAATTATGGTTGACGGTCTTCCAAGACATTTAAATGTCAATTTCTAAAACTGAATAACATTTTAGGTGAAATCCCCGGAAACCCGTGTCGCGGCTGACCGGGGATTTTTATTTTTAAATTTTTCCAATATAATAATTTTTTGTTCTTCCCCTTGTCATTCTCCCGATTATCCATTACAATCACTGTATCTTAAAAATATGAACATACACGGACAGCCGCTTCTTTTAACGGACTGCCGGCTGTTTTTTGAAGAATGGAGATTTAAAAATGAAATTTGTAATACAGCGTGTCAATCACGCAAGTGTCACCGTTGACGGTCAAACGGTCGGTTCTATCGGTAAAGGACTGCTGATTTTATTCGGCGCCGGAAAAGGAGATACTGAAGAAATGCTGCCAAAGTTTGTGGATAAAATCACAAAGCTGCGGATTTTCTCTGATGAAAATGACAAAATCAATCTTTCCCTTTTGGACGTAGGTGGCGAACTGCTTGTCGTAAGCCAGTTTACACTTTACGCAGACTGCCGCAAGGGAAACCGTCCAAGCTTTTTTGATGCCCTTGAACCGGACCGTGCCGATGCTTTATACGAGAAATTTGTTGCATTGTGCCGCGAAAAAGTCACCAAAGTAGAAACCGGAAGCTTCGGTGCACATATGCGTGTTGACCTTGAAAATGACGGTCCGTTTACCGTTGTCTTAGACAGCCGTGATTTTTTCAAAGAATCTTCAAATGAAAGGCGGGAAAATTAAGATGTTCCGATTATGGTGTAAATTATTTGATGACAGCAATCATCTGCTCAAGGATATGGTGGTGGAAAATGATGATGCGGCCACAAACCGTACCCGAAAAATTTTTGACGGTATCCACAGTGCCTGCTATGCCTTTGATTTAAGCG
>OGGV01001469.1_pt1 | contig 11122 bp, 8 predicted proteins | sample 1571301 | NCBI WGS metagenome assembly OGGV01 (sample SAMEA2582072, study PRJEB24529) | metagenome | biome: Human gut stool | place: China | collected 2011
GAATTACCGTAGGTTTGCGAGAAACTTTGCATCTCTTCTTTCCAACCGTTTTTCATGACATTTTCTTTGATTACGGTCGCTTCTTCCGACCAACGTCTCCGGTATGTCGGTTTGTTTAATAAATCTGCAATACGAGCTCCCCTGTCTAATGCGACCCAGCACATAACTTTGGAGGAAACAAAATGCTGTCCTTCTCCTCTAATCTCCCAAATGCCTTTGTCTGGTTTTTTCCAGTCAATCATCACATTCGTCAGGATACTTTTTACCATTTCCCACATATCTTCCACCTCGTCCAATGTACCGGGCATCAAACGATAGTATTGGTAGATCAGGTCCATTAAATAGCCGAACGAGTCATTTTGAAGCTGGTGGTAAGCATCATTACCGATCCGAACGGGTCGTGAGTTCTTATAACCGGAAAGATGTCCCAGAATAACTTCCGTCAATTTTCTTTCTCCGCGAATACCGTACATGATCTGGTAAGTATCGTGTTGAGAAACAAAAGTAGACTGGACAAATCTCATGAACCGCCTTGCGGCTTCCACATGGCCTATCTGGAACAAAGTTTCAATGGACATGGAGGCGTCGCGCAGCCAACAAAAACGATAATCCCAGTTACGGACTTCTCCGATCGTTTCCGGTAGGCTAGTTGTTATGGCCGCCAATACGGCTCCATTATAAAAAGACATCAATTTTAAAACTAGGAGACTTCGCTCAATGATATCGTTATAGACCGTAAACTTCTTGGTTCGGTCAGTCCAATTCAACCAATAAACCAGCGTCCGGCAGTATTCCAGTTTCTCACGCTCAATGTTGACGGGTATTACTTTCTCGTTATATGAAAGTAGCAAGAACTCGTCCTTAGCCAGTACGATTTCTTTCTGTTCCAAGATGTTGTGCAAAGGTAGTGAGGAATAAAGATATTGCCTATCTTTGCTGTTAGAAGTAGAGTAGGTCTCTATATATTCCGAGGTCGTGTTGAAAATTGTCTTTCCACGGGCATAGTCCGGAGCCGGCTCATAGTTGATTTTAAAACGGGGAGTACCTTTGATTCTGCGGATATATCGGTAGATCTCTGCCGGACGATAACAATTGCTCGCATCGCTCAGATGGTAACAAGGCATGAAATCTACAACGGCAAATTCATTTTCTTCTGATACGAAGTTGGTCGAAAGAATATTTGTATGAGGAACATACGATTGCGATATTTGATAATCCGGAGAAACCTCGAAGCCGAAATATCCCCCTTTCTCCCGATCGAGCAATGATGCAAAGATGGAAGGTGAGTCGAAGTTAGGGAAACATAACCAATCTATACTGCCTTTATCCGAAATCAAAGCCGCAGTGCAGCAATTTCCTATTACTCCGTAATTTAACTTGTCCATAAAAATTATTTTTTATTTGTCCACAATCCTTTAAAAAAATCAACGGTGGCTTTCAGTTGACCTTTTATGCTTTTGGAAGTCGTTCCGTAACTAACACCTTCACCCGACAGTTCTTCCAAAAAAGGCAATACTTCTTCCTGCGAGGACAGATTGTATTTGGCTTTTTCAGATACAATTCCAACTTTAACTGTTATGGCGGATACTGGAAGAGCCCGAAACATATCCTCATCCGTCGTGTCATCTCCCATTGCTAGTATAAAATCATAGCGGGAAGCCAATAATAGGCGATCTACTTCCGAACCTTTTGTGCATTCTGGAGATTTTATTTCCACGACTTTGTTGCCCTGCATGATTTGTAATCCCTTTTTCAGGCAAACAGGCATTATAGCCTTTGTTAGCTGTTGCGCTCTCAGCTCTCCCAGCCAGGCGTCCGATTCTCTATAATGCCAGGCAAGAGCAGCTTCTTTTGTCTCAAGATGAGAGTACGGGGTTTTGCTTACAAACAAATTTAGAATAAACAATAGCTCCGAATCCCACTCTCGATTGCCTATGTTTTTATGCCATGCGCCTTTTTCCTTGTAAAATGCACCATGCTCGGCGGCAAAAGACAGAGGAAGATCTCCCAGCCATTTCTCCAATGTATAGTGGTCCCGCCCGCTATTAATGGTTACATGATTCCGAGAGTCGGAACAAAAACGCTGTAACAGGTCTCGTAATGCAGGTGTTGGAACTGCATCTTCCGGATGATTTTTGAATGCAGTTAATGTTCCGTCGTAATCCAGCAAAATCAAGCGCTTTTTCGCTTGGTCATATAATGTTTTGATTTCGTTCTGGTCTTGTGCGGAGATCTTTTTCTTTTGTAATCGTTTGTTTTTCTCTGCGGTCTGCCGCCATTCTCTCATGAAATCCGCAGCCCATTTGTTTACGGTTTGAACCGAAAGGATGGCTTGCATTCGCTGAAGCCTTTCTCTTTGTTCCTCCAATGGCATTTTCAATGCACGGCAAATGGCTTGTTCGATCTGGTCCGTGTCGTTTGGATTAATCAATAAAGCATCAGACAATTCAACCGAAGCACCGGCCATTTCACTTAAAATGAGTACCCCCGGATTATCTTGTTTGGTAGCGACATACTCTTTTGCCACAAGATTCATACCATCGCGCAAAGGGGTTACCAAGGCTATATCGGCAACATAATACATCGCTACCAATTCCTCAAAAGAGAAACCGTGATAAAAATAACATACCGGAGTCCAATTCATGGTAGAGTAAGTTCCATTGATAGAACCGATCTCCTCGTCTATTTTGGTTTTCAATTCGGCATAACTGCCTACATGGTCGCGAGAGGGGACGATAACCATCGCCAATGTCACTTTCCCGTGATATTCCGGATGATTTTTCAAAAAAGAGGCGAATCCGTAAAGACGGTGCAATATTCCTTTGCTGTAATCCAGTCGGTCTACCGATATGATTAACTTATGATCTCCAAATAGAAGTCGTGTTTTCTCTACTGCGTGGTGGACTTTGTCATCAGCTATCACATTGTGATAAAGATCATAGTTTATCCCCATCGGTAATGCATCCACACGGGTTACACGATCATTCATTTGAACTTCATCCAGATTGAAATTCTTATGAAGGACGCGTTCTGTCGCACTGATGAAATGACGTATATAATCGTGAATGTGGAAAGCGACAAAGTCAGCTCTCAAAAGTCCATTCTGGATCTCGACCCTTTCGGGCAGAATCCGGAAAAGTTCATGTGAAGGAAACGGAATATGGTGGAAATACCCGATATGAAGGTTGGGAAACTTCTCACGGAGCATGCCCGGCAACAGCATTAACTGATAGTCCTGTATCCAAACTCAATCATTAGGCTCAACTATTCGAGATATCTCTTCACAAAAAACAGCATTGACTTCCCTATATGATTCCCAAAAGTTTTTTTATATAACGTATATGCAAAAAAGTAATGACAGAGGGGCCATAGGGTACTGTTGCTATATCCTTCGTAGTAATTTTCATACTGCCTGTCGGATAAGAATACCGGATGATAATTATTTTTTTCCAATTGACTGCAAATGTCATCTTTTTCCGTCTTTTGTTCCACGCAGACGCCAGGCCAACCGATCCAATGTTTTTCACAATCAACGTCCAATGACTTCAAACCTGTAGCCAGCCCTCCTTCGCTCCGTGAAAAAACAAATTTTCCATCGGAGGAACGTGTAACTTTTACAGGCAACCTATTCGAAATGATAAATAATCTCATATTTGAAATATTATATACAACACAAAGCAAAATCCATACCAATTTGTATTTGTTATTGATAAACAGATGTTTGCAAATAGGGAAGCCTAAGTAATATTACCAAAATGAAAAAGTGTTTTTCATTTTAGTTGGTTTTTTTTACTTTCAATTTAGAATTGGTATTTTTAATCGATTGATATATAGCGATTTATGTTTATTGTTCTTAAATTGGTCTGATTTTGGCATTATCTTTATCAGTTTAGATTTCCGAAGAAAGTATCATTAATATTCATCTTCGGTTGTCTGCTATAAGAAACAATGTAGAACAACAAAGAAACAAAATGGTATTTTTTATTTATCAGTTAGGCTCGCTTGCCTCTGTATGGGCAATCAGCAATTTAATAAAAAAAGATGTTCCTCAAAGGATCAAAAACAAGATTATCGTTCTGTTACTAGTAACAAGCTGGATTGGCGTTTTGGGGTATTTTTTCATTCTGAAAAATAGGATTGAAAAATGGTGGCCTCGCAAGAAATACTTGGTCGCCCATAAATGGACATAAGTTTCATGTTATATATTATTGCAATTAAAATTGTTTTATGTGTACCAAAATCTTTTTCTCCATTCATTATGTAAAGATTTGAATTGTTTTTTTCTTTTTGAGCCGTGGATATAATTTATTCACGGCTTATTTAAAGGATTTGATTTCAAAAATTAGGATACAAATGGAAAAGAATATGCGGATGAACTTTTTGAAGCAACGGATAACGGTAATATTACTGTTAGTGGCTAGCGTATGTATATGTGGTAGCATCAATGAATTCTATTTCTTCGAAAATGATTATTATTTTAAATATCTGCTGAATACTTTTACAGGAATCATCCTTTTGACAGGAATTGCCTATTTATGCTATCCTCAAAAGAAGACAAATCAGGAAAATGAATTGGTGCTGAATGAATACAAACTGGTGTATGAAACGGAGTCTACCGCATCGCAATATTTTATTTCTGATACAGAAGCTTGGAACACATTAAGAAAACAATTGAAAACAACAGCTCAGGGACATGCTATTTTATATATCAGCGAAAGTTGCGAATTGCCTATAATCAATAACACGATTTTAGCTAAAAAAAGAAATTTCGATTGTTGGAAGCCTGTCTGTGCAGGGCAGATATCTAAAGATTTTGGTGAGATTTAAAGTGATCATAAAAAATATATGGCAGCCATAAAACGATGTCCATGGAAAGGAAATGTTAATTATCTGAAAATACGGGAATAATATTGAATTGGACCTAATCAGCGTTGAAAAACACCTCATTCAGAAAGTTCTCCAACATACCAACGGATACAAACCCGAAGCAGCTCGTCTTCTTGGGATAGGCTTAACCACACTTTATAGGAAGATGGAAGCCTATGGACTATAATGTGGAACACTTTGTTCTTGCATACCCGGTAGGTTACCTAAAACAGGCAGCTTGCCTTTTTTATATACCTTTTCAAAATGAAAATATCTTTTTCCTTTTGAAAAGGATTGAGCATATTACATAATAATATTATTTTTTGATTATATAGCTGATAAACAATGCATTGTGCAAGAACTCGATTTTTTGGCACAGCTTTGGCATATAGTAGGGTGGAAAACAAATAAATAGTATTAACAATTAAAAAAGACAAGTATGGAAGATACGTTATCATTTTTGTTCTTGTGTGCTACCGGTGTAGCATGCTATTGGTTTTTCTTCAAGTGTGTGGACTGGTTTGAGAAAATTTAATGTAAGAAAGGAGAATTAAATCATGTTTTTAGCACTGTTTATACTTTGCTTATTGATCTTCGGGTATTTGATGTATGTCCTAATTAAGCCCGAAAAGTTTTAGTGGTAATTAGTTTTTAAAGTAAAAAGATGAACACAGAAATTTTAGGTGTAGCATTGCAGATATTGCTGCTGCTGGTTATCAGTTACCCGCTGGGAAAGCATATCGCCAAGGTGTATAAGGATGGAAACGACTGCATGCGTTTCATGGCTCCAATTGAAAGATTTATTTACAAGCTGGCGGGTATCAACCCCAATGAAGAGATGGATTGGAAGGCATTCTTGAAATCTCTGCTTATTATAAACGTATTTTGGTTCTTCTGGGGTATGATCCTGTTGGTATCGCAAGGATATCTTCCTTTGAACCCCGATGGAAATAGCGGACAAAGTCCGGACTTGGCGTTCAATACGTGTATTAGTTTTATGGTTAACTGTAACTTGCAGCACTATAGCGGAGAAAGCGGTTTGACTTATTTTACCCAGTTGTTCGTCATCATGTTGTTCCAGTTCATCACTGCTGCAACAGGTATGGCTGCCATGGCTGGAATTATGAAGTCGATGGCTACCAAAACAACTAAAACAATCGGCAACTTCTGGCACTATTTAGTGATCAGCTGTACACGTATCCTTTTCCCGATGTCTCTGATCGTGGGTTTCATCCTGATCATACAAGGTACGCCGATGGGCTTCGACTCCAAAATGACAATCCCGACATTGGAAGGAGCAGAACAAACTGTTTCACAAGGCCCTACAGCTGCAATCGTTCCGATTAAACAGTTAGGTACGAATGGTGGTGGTTACTTCGGAGTAAACTCTTCTCACCCATTGGAAAACCCGACTTACCTGACCAATATTGTAGAATGCTGGTCTATTCTGATCATTCCGATGGCATTGGTATTTGCTTTGGGATTTTATTTGAAACGTAAAAAGTTAGGTTATGTGATCTATGGTGTAATGCTGTTTGCTTATCTTTTGGGGGTATTCTGTAACGTTCACTATGAGATGGCAGGTAACCCGAAAATCGACGAGATGGGTATTGACCAGTCTTGCGGTGCTATGGAAGGTAAGGAAACCCGTCTGGGTCCGGGTGCAACCGCTTTGTGGTCTGTGACTACGACCGTCACCTCTAATGGTTCCGTTAACGGTATGCACGACAGCACAATGCCTCTTTCCGGTATGGTGGAGATGTTGAACATGCAGATCAATACATGGTTTGGTGGTGTCGGCGTAGGTTTCATGAACTACTATGCATTCTTGATTATAGCCGTATTCATCAGCGGTTTGATGGTCGGACGTACGCCGGAATTCTTAGGTAAAAAGGTAGAAGCCCGAGAAATGAAGATTGCGACGATCGTTTCGTTGGCTCACCCGTTCGTGATTTTGATCTTTACGGCTATCTCTTCCTACGTATGGGTATATGCCCCTGAATTCGTAGAGAGCGAGGGTGGCTGGTTGAACAACCCCGGTTTCCATGGTTTCAGTGAAATGTTATATGAATATACTTCTTCTTCTGCTAACAACGGTTCCGGTTTTGAAGGATTAGGCGACAATACCTATTTCTGGAACTACACTTGCGGTTTGGCACTGATCATTTCACGTTATTTGCCAATTGTCGGACAGGTAGCTATTGCAGGTCTTTTGGCAAACAAGAAGTACACTCCGGAGAGTGCGGGTACATTAAAGACTGATACGGTTACATTCGGTGTGATGACATTCTTCGTAATCGTCATCGTTGCTGCCTTGTCATTCTTCCCGGCACAAACATTAGGCCCGATCGCCGAATATTTTAGTATTTACTAATTGACAGATTAAGAAGATGAGAAATAACAAAACTGCTTCTTTATTTCCAAAGAAGCTCGTTATAGAAAGTTTGAAGCAATCATTCATTAAGTTGAATCCGCGGATGATGTTCCGTAACCCGATCATGTTTATCGTGGAGGTGGTGACATTCGTCATGTTGTTTGTTACGATTTGGGCGGCTACCACCGGTGATACGACACAAGGATCTTTCGGTTACAATATCTTAGTGTTTATTGTATTGTTCGCCACGTTGCTTTTCGCCAACTTCGCAGAGGCGATTGCAGAGGCACGAGGCAAGGCACAGGCCGACAGTTTGCGTAAGACCCGGGAAGAAACTCCTGCCAAATTGTGTGTCGGTAACAAGATTGAAACGGTCAGTTCTTCTCAGTTGAAGAAAGGCGACATCTTTATTTGTGAAGCCGGCGACACGATTCCTTCCGATGGTGAAATTATCGAAGGTCTGGCTTCTATCGATGAAAGCGCCATCACAGGTGAATCTGCTCCGGTGATCCGTGAAGCGGGTGGAGATAAGAGTTCTGTAACAGGCGGTACGAAAGTATTGTCCGACCAGATCAAGGTGAAAGTGACGACCGAACCGGGTGAAAGTTTCTTGGATAAGATGATCGCCTTGGTGGAAGGCGCTTCTCGCCAGAAAACTCCGAACGAAATCGCCTTGACAATCTTGCTGGCAGGTTTTACATTGGTATTCGTTGTTGTTTGCGGTACCTTGAAACCGTTTGCTGATTATTCCAACACGACGATTACGATCGCGGCCTTTATCTCTTTGTTCGTTTGTTTGATCCCGACTACGATCGGTGGTTTGTTATCTGCCATCGGTATTGCCGGTATGGATCGTGCGTTGTCTGCTAATGTGATCACCAAATCCGGTAAGGCGGTAGAAACAGCCGGTGACATTGATACTTTGCTGCTCGACAAGACCGGTACGATCACGATCGGTAACCGTAAAGCAACCCAGTTCTATCCGGTATCCGGCATTGACGAACACTCTTTTGTACAAGCTTGTCTACTGTCCTCTCTTTCAGACGATACACCCGAAGGTAAGTCAATCGTGGAATTGGGACGTGAAAAAGGTGTACGTGTACATGATCTGAATACATCCGGATCAAAGATGATCAAGTTTACGGCAGAAACTAAATGTTCAGGAGTGGATTTGGCAAACGGTACTCGCATCCGTAAAGGAGCTTTTGATGCTATTCGTAAGATGAGTGAGGCTGCCGGCAACAAATATCCGAAAGAGGTGGCCGATTTGGTTCAGAAGATCACGAGTAACGGCGGTACTCCGCTGGTTGTTTCACAGGATGATTTCATCATTGGTGTGATCGAGTTACAGGATATCATCAAACCGGGTATCCAAGAACGTTTTGAACGTTTGCGTAAGATGGGTGTGAAGACGGTAATGGTAACCGGTGATAACCCGTTGACCGCAAAATATATCGCTGAAAAAGCCGGTGTAGACGATTATATCGCCGAAGCCAAACCGGAAGACAAGATGAACTATATCCGTAAGGAACAGGAAAACGGTAAGCTGGTCGCTATGATGGGTGACGGAACGAATGATGCTCCGGCTTTGGCTCAAGCAAATGTTGGTGTGGCAATGAATAGTGGTACACAGGCTGCCAAGGAAGCTGGTAATATGGTTGATTTGGATAATGATCCAACGAAACTGATCGAGATTGTCGAAATCGGTAAACAGTTGCTGATGACTCGCGGTACGCTGACTACTTTCAGTATCGCTAACGACGTGGCCAAGTATTTCGCTATCGTACCAGCTCTGTTCATGGTTACGATCCCGGCATTGGCCCCGATGAACATCATGCACCTGCACAGTCCGGAATCAGCGATCCTAAGTGCGATCATCTTTAATGCGATCATCATCCCGATTCTGATCCCTCTGGCATTACGTGGTGTGGCTTATAAACCGATCGGTGCTTCCGCATTGCTTCGTCGCAACTTGCTGATCTACGGTTTGGGCGGTGTAATTGCCCCGTTCATTGGTATCAAGTTGATAGATATGATTGTAAGTTTATTCATGTAAAAGTAAAATCAATATTAAAAACCTTCCTCCCTCTGTATGAAGATAGGAGGAAGGTTAAGAAAATAAAACAATAATTCATTATGATATCAAATCTTTTTAAATCATTAAGACTGACAATTGCATTTTGTTTGTTCTTCAGTGTTTTCTACATCTTCGTTTTGTGGTTGTTTGCCCAAGTGGCAGGACCGAATAAGGGCAATGCTGAACTGGTTACATTGAATGGAAAAGTAGTGGGGGCTGCCAATGTTGGTCAGAATTTTACACAAGATATTTATTTCTGGGGCCGTCCTTCCCATGCCGGTGACGGTTACGATGCATCCAGTTCGGCAGGTAGTAACAAGGGACCTTCCAATGAAGAACATTTGGCCTTGTTGGAAGAACGTATTGATACATTTTTGGTCCATCATCCTTACCTAACCCGTGAAAAAGTTCCGGCTGAAATCATCACAGCCAGCAGTTCCGGTTTGGATCCCCATATCTCACCGAAAGCGGCTTATGTACAGGCCAAACGTGTAGCGGACGCTCGTGGATGGTCGGAAGAAAAGGTCATGGGTATCGTCAATTCTCATGTTGAGAAACCGTTATTGGGTATGTTCGGAACGGAGAAAGTAAATGTATTGAAATTAAATGTTGCGCTTGATCAAGCATCAAATAACAAATAACAAATTTTAATAAGTCAATTAGATTTAGGTTATGAAATCATTCGTAAAAAAAGTAGCAGCCTTGGCAATTGTATTCTCAATGGCATCTTCTACGTTGGCTAATGCACAGGAAGAGGATGGTAAAGTAAGTTTTTCTGTGCAGGGAGATTTGGTAAGTTCCTATATTTGGCGTGGTTTCTACCAGACTGGTGCTAGCTTCCAGCCGACACTATCACTGGGGGTAGGTAATTTCTCTTTGACAGCCTGGGGATCTACCGATTTTCAGGGAGCAAACTCTACATCTATGCCTGCGGCTAAAGAGATAGATTTAACGGCAGCGTATACATTCGGATCAGCTGGTCCTACATTATCTGTCGCTAGCTTATGGTGGGCAGGGCAAGGCTCTTGCCGTTATTTTAACTTCAAAAGCCATGAAACAGATCACCATTTTGAAGCAGGTTTGGCTTACACTTTGCCTATTGAGAAGTTACCTTTGTCTATCGCCTGGAATTTCATGTTTGCCGGTCAAGACAAAGATGAAAATGGAAACCAAAACTATTCTTCTTATGTGGAGTTGAATTTTCCATTCACAGTGAAGGGCGTCGATCTGAATGCAACTTGTGGTGTTCTTCCGTATGATGCGGGAATAACTACGTATGGAGGTGATGTAAATAGTGGATTTGCAGTAACGAATGTTGCATTGAAAGCAACGAAAGATATCAAAATCACGGATTTTTTCTCATTACCTATTTTTACACAGGCAATTTGGAACCCTCGCATGGAGGATGCCCATCTTGTCTTGGGAATTTCTTTAAGACCTTGATATAATAATACGCATGGACCGAGAACAAAGTGTACAACATTTTTTAGATTTGTTGAAAAAGTCTCGTCGTGGCAATTTTAAAATCTACATCGGCATGATTGCCGGTGTAGGTAAATCGTATCGGATGCTATCAGATGCCCACCAATTACTGGAAAGCGGTATTGATGTCAAGATCGGTTATATAGAAACACATGGGAGAGTCGAGACAGAGGCATTGGTGGAAGGACTGCCTGTCATTCCACGTCGTAAAATATTTTATAAAGGAAAAGAGATTGAAGAGATGGACTTACAGTCAATTCTCAGTATTCATCCTGAAGTTGTTATCGTTGACGAATTGGCTCATACCAATGTCGAAGGCAGTA
>OGGV01001470.1_pt1 | contig 11115 bp, 10 predicted proteins | sample 1571301 | NCBI WGS metagenome assembly OGGV01 (sample SAMEA2582072, study PRJEB24529) | metagenome | biome: Human gut stool | place: China | collected 2011
TTTTACTTTAAGCTCATCCAGAGCTTTGGTCTGATTCTGTTTGTTACTTCTGTCGGCCTGATCGCAGGCCCCACCTTCTTCAAAAACCTGAAGAAGAATGCAAAGTCCTATGTTCTGCTGGGTGCTGTAATCATTGCTTCCGGTGCCGCCGTCTGTGCGCTGATCACTGTACTGGTTCCGGGTATGAACTCTGCAATGAGTGTCGGCTTGCTGTCCGGCGCGCTGACCAGTACTCCGGCATTTGCCGCAGCGCAGGAAGCCATCGGTGAAAGCAGCGAGGTATTCAAGGAAATTGCAGTCGGTCACGCAGTGGCATATCCGTTCGGCGTTATCGGCGTTGTCCTGTTCGTACAGATTGTGCCGAAGGTGCTGAAAGCCAACATGGCAGAAGAACGGGCAAAGCTGACCTCTGTTGATACCGGCGATGAAAGTCCGCTGAAGCAGCAGAAGCTGTTTGAAATGGATAAGTTCGGCCTGGGTGCATTCGCACTGACCGTACTGACCGGTGCAATTCTGGGTTGCATCAACATTCCTCTGGGGGCTGGTTCCTTTAACCTGGGCACCACCGGCGGCCCGCTGATCATGGGTCTGATCTTCGGTCACTTCGGCAGAATCGGCAAGCTGAGCATGAAGGTCAACAAGCATCTCCTGGAAGTATTCCAGGAATGGGGACTGGTTCTGTTCCTGATCGGTGCCGGCGTAGACGGCGGTGCCGGATTCGTACAGACACTGGAAAAGTACGGCCCGCTGCTGTTCCTGTGGGGCGCACTGATGACCACGATTCCTCTGTTTATTGGCTTTTTCCTGGCAAAGAAGCTGCTGAAACTGAGCCTGTTCAACAACCTGGGTTCCATCACCGGCGGTATGACCAGTACTCCGGCACTGGGCGCACTGATTAACACCAGCGGCACACCGAACGTTGCAAGCGCTTATGCTGCAACTTATCCGATTGCACTGGTACTGGTTGTCCTGGCATCTCAGTTCCTCACGTATCTGTAAGATGCATGCAGCTGTCTCAGGACAAAAAGCTGCACGTTATACACACATAGAAAAGCCCGTCTGCACCATGGCTCTCCGGTGCAGACGGGCTTTTTGTATGCTTTTATAAGAGATGATACACTTGTCCGGCAGAAAGGGCTTACAGTCCTGCCTGCCAGTCCCAGTTATACACCTCCAGCGCAGTCAAATCATAGGGAACCTGCTGATAAACGCAGTAGTTCAGCCAGTTTGAAAACAGCAGATTGGCGCTGCATCCCCAGCTGTAGTGGGGTTCCTTTGCGGGATCATCATCCGGAAAATAGTCATAGGGCAGTGCAATCTCTGCGCCTTTCTCCTTGTCCCGGAAATATTCCCCCTTGAGTGTATCCCGGTCATATTCGGAGTGGCCGGTGATGAAATACTGCCGTCCGTTTCGGTTTGCCACAATGTGCACCCCGGACAGCGGAGATTCCGTCAGAATTTTCAGCTGTGGCACCTTTTCGATATCTTCCCGGTGTACTTCGGCATGCCGGGAGTGGGGCGCATGAAAAACATCATTGAAGCCCCGCAGCAGCTGGCAGTGCGGTTCCAGCACATATTGCGGAAAAATGCCAAACATTTTCTGCGCCAGGTCATACTTCGGCACATCAAAATGATAGTACAGCCCGGCCAGCGCCGCCCAGCAGATGTGCATGGTGGAAAAGACGTGGGACTTTGTCCACTCCATAATGGCACAGATTTCCTGCCAGTAGTCCACATCCTCGAATTTCAGATGCTCCACCGGCGCGCCGGTGATAATACATCCATCATAGTATTGATCCTTGATTTCCGAAAATGTCCGATAAAATGTGGCCAGATGATTCTGCGATGTATTCTTGCTGATATGGCTGGACACATGCAGAAATTCGATGTCCACCTGGAGCGGTGTATTGCTGAGCAGTCGCAGGAACTGACATTCCGTTTCAATTTTTTTCGGCATCAGATTCAGCACCAGTACGCGAAGCGGACGAATATCCTGATGTGCAGCACGGTCGCTGTCCATGACGAAAATATTCTCCTGGGATAAAATATGATATGCCGGCAACTCCGGCGAAATACAAATCGGCATTGCCTGTTCCTCCTTTCAAAAAATGAACCACAGAGATACGCTGGTATCAATGCGCTTTTTTATCTGCGTCTGCCCTTTGCAGGGGCGGCTTCTGCGGTCCCCATAGCGTTGCGCAGCGCGCGAAGCTCTTCCGCAGTCAGATCCCGGTATGTACCCGGTTTCAGCATTCCCAGTTTCAGCGGGCCAATGCTGATGCGGCGCAGACGTGCCACTTCCAGACCGACAGATTCACACATTCGCCGGATCTGCCGGTTTCTGCCCTCATGAATGGTCATAAGCAGCACCACGCGCCCCGGTTCTTTGGTCTTTACCACAACAGTGGCCGGCTGTGTCATTTTTCCGTCCAGTTCGATACCCTTGGACAGCGCAATCAGCTGTTCTTCGGTCACATCCGGCCGCACCGTAACCCGATAGGTCTTACTGATATGGCGGCTGGGGGGGATAATGCCGTTGGCAAAAGCACCGTCATTGGTCAGCAGCAGAAGCCCTTCGGAATCCTTGTCCAGCCGGCCTACCGGATATACCCGCTCTTCCACATCTTCCAGAAGATCCATAACGCAGCGGCGATCCAGCTCGTCCGCAGTTGTGGTAACATACCCTCTCGGCTTGTACAGCATCAGATAGCGATACTGCTTTTTTCGCGGAATATAGACGCGCTCTCCGCCTACTGTGATCAGATCGGTCGGCAGCGCCTTATCCCCCAGCTTTACCGGATGGCCGTTTACCTTAATTTTTCCGGAAGAGATCAGCGCCTCCGCCTGTCTTCTGGAACAATAGCCGGCATCTGCCAGCAGCTTTTGAATTCGTATTTTTTCCACGTCTTACTCCTTTTCCGCAATTGTATTTCTAAAACGTGCCACCAAAACTGCAAGATGAACTCGCAGTTCCGGAAACACGCGTCACTTTTTCAGGCACTTCTCAGGAATAAAGCATGTGCCACAGCCGCTGATGCCAGGCTGGTTTCTGCTCCGATACAGACTGCTCCGTTTGATAGGAAATGCTTTCAGCTGCATACAGCGCTCCGGTTGCGGCAATGCGTCCGTTTTCCTGACGCGCACACCAGGTGCCCACCTGCTGCCCGGCAGTGACCGGGGCATAGAGAAACGGCGCCGTTTCCATGACAAATTCCAGCTCCGGCATCGTGCCGCCACAAACACCGGCCACAAGCGGTGCTTCTGCCTGGACAGAAACGGAGGCCATTTCCTTTCCCCCGGCAACCGGAACTGTCCAGTTCTCCGGTACAGCGCATGCAACCGGCTCTACCATAGAAAAGCAGCTGTCATACAGCGCCAGGTGATCCTGCCAGTCATTGGGATCGTTCAGGGTGACACAAATCAGCGTAACCCCGTCCCGTACCGCGGCAGAAACCAGACAGCGGCCGGCCTCATCTGTAAATCCGGTTTTCACGCCAATGATGCTGTCATCCATAGAGAGCAGCTTGTTGGAATTGGAAAGCCAGCGGTCATAGGGCGGATTTCCAAAGGAAACCTGTGCTTTTTCCTGGCCGCAGATTTCCCGGAAGATTTCATTTTGCAGTGCCGCTGCTGTGAGAAGCGCCATGTCATAGGCAGTTGTATAGTGGGCATCATCATGCAGCCCGGACGGTGTCACAAAATGCGTCTGCGTCATGCCCAGCTGTTCCGCCCTCTGGTTCATCTGCTGTGCAAAGGCGGCATAGCTTCCGGCCAGCTCTACCGCGGCCGCACCGGCTGCATCATTCCCGGACGGCAGCAGCATGCCATAGCACAGCGCCCGTTTGGTTACCCGGTCGCCTTCCACCAATCCCATAGAAGAGCCTTCTACATGAATGGCATCCGAATCTACCGAAAACTCCCGGTCCAGATCACCGCTTTCCAGGCAGAGCAGGGCTGTCATAATTTTCGTTGTGCTGGCCATAGGGCGTTCTTCCCGTGCATTTTTTTCGTAGAGCACTGCCCCGGTTACGGCTTCCATTACCACACAGGAAGCCGCAGAAACCGAAACAGAGGATTCTGCGGCAGCCTTTTCCAGCGGAACGCCTCCCAACAGCAAAACACCAGCTGTCAGAATGCCCACCCATTTTTTGATTCGTTGTACCATATCTGTTCCGCCCTTCTGTCAAAAGCGGTTCCCTTTTTTGGAAACCTGCTTTTTGAATTGCGGCTCTCTGTCAAAAAGAGAACACACTCCAGAGTATGCGGCATCAAATCCTGTTATGCTTCTTCTGTTTCAGCCTTTTCCTTATTTTTCGAATTCGGCTTCCGAATCAGGCTGCTGATGCGGTCCACCACTTCCGGCACGGAACGAATGGCACTGCTCAGGGCATCGCTGCCTTCATCCATCTGAAGCAGGCGCACGCCGTCTTCCTGTACTACCAGGAATGCAACCGAACAGGTCGCCCAGATCGCCCATATCAAAGCCGCCGCCGAAGCCGCCGGCACCGGCACCGCCGCCGAACAAGTCCTTGGGATTATTGACCTTTCCCGGCAGATCCGAGCCGCCGGAAGCGAATCCGTAGGACACCTTGGAAACCGGGATGATGGTTACCTGATCGGATACGGTAATGGGATCTCCGATGATGGTTTGTACATCTACCATATCCCGTATTTTTTCCATGGTAACGCCCATTAAATCTGAAATCTGATGTTTATCCTGCACAGCTTTTTCCCTCCTGTAATGTGAAACACAAATTTTCGTAGCGTGTTTTTCCTATCTTCTGCTGCCGGCCGAAACTGCTTCTGACGCGGTATTCTGCTTTTGCATGGGCGGTTCTTCCTTGGCGTGCCCGGATTGCGGCTTTTTGCCACCGGGAAGTAACCCCAGGACAACACTGCACGCAGCCGCCAGCACCGCCAGCAGACAAGCACAGAGCTTTCCCCGAACAATCCAGTTTGTCTTTTCTGTTCCGAATGCGCAGCGAATCTGCACCTGTTCGACAGAGACGCGCATCATGCTTTGCAGCAGTCCCAGGGCGGTATACACCGCCGCATTTGCTGCGCCGTATGCCTGGGCACAGGCGCTGGCATCAAACCGCCCCACCTGCACGCCGATTGTCAGCTTTCGGATAGAGATGCCCTTCCAGAGCAGACGCAGCGCCTTTGGCACACGCCGTATCAGACTCCAGTACATATCCCAGCTGCGGCGCATCTTTTCTTTGGCATCTTCCGGTTTTTCCGGCTTCTTTTTTTGTTTTTTCTTCGGCTTTGCTTGTTCCTGCGGCTTTTTTTTCCGCTGGAACAAGCCAGTGCCAGTACTGCACAGCAGAGGAATGCCAAGCCACGAGACTTTCCACATAAAAATGTCTCTGAAATCATCGTAGTTGACGCTAAAAACCACTGGTGTCAGCAAAATCAGCAGAAAAAGCAGCAGGACACCGCCGGCAATGCACCATCCGATCATGTCAAAGCGCCTCTTTCTTTCATTTTTCGCATCTGTTTCCGATTCGGACTGCAAAGCAGATGTGCCGAACCTGTACACATCCAGGTAAATTTTTAGGTTTCCTGAATCATTTCAGAATCTTCCGCATCTGTTTCCGATTTATCCTGCACGCCCTCTGCCAGCATGGGGAGCGGCGGCAGATCGTCCAGTGTACGCAAGCCAAAGCACCGCAGAAAATGGGGCGTAGTCGCATAGGCAATAGGCTTTCCCGGCACATCCAACCGGCCGGCTTCCGCCAGCAGTTCCTTTTCCACCAGGGTGTTTACCACCGAACCGCTGTCTACGCCGCGCACATGTTCCACAAAGCTCTTGCTCACCGGCTGATTATAGGCAACGATGGTGAGTACTTCCATGGCCGCCGGAGAGAGGGGGGCATTTTTTTTGGTCTCTATGGCGCGCTGTATCGCCGGCGCAAATTCCGGACGCGTACACATCTGCCAGCTGTCCCCCAGCTGTACCACAGAGACGGCGCTTTTCTGCTCTGCATATTCTGCCGCAAGCCGCCTTAGCGCCGTCAGAACGGCATCTTCCCCTGCTTCGCAGGCACTGGCCAGACGCGTGACTGAAATCGGCTCACCGCTGGCAAACAGAACTGCCTCCACCATGTGGTACAGTTCCGGTTTGGTGCGTTCTTCCATGAGTATCCCCCTTTTCCTGTAATCTTATACGATCCTGCACATTTTTTCTTGTCTCAAAAAGACAGCCGCAGATCTTACTGCGGTATCAAGTCCAGATCTTCGGCATCCGGCAGTTCTTCTGCCGCTTCTTCGGAAGCGGCACTGCCTTTCCGGGAAATCTTTTTCCGATCCGTTCGCAGGTATAAATAGGTACCGTCCTCGCTGATGCCGATTCTGCCGTGCTTGGTGAGTTCCAGCACCGCCAGAAACAGAGCCACGCGCGCGGAGCGCTCCCGTACATCTGCATACAGCTCTCCGAAGTACACATGGGCATTGTGATACACCTTTCGCATCAGATATACCACCTTTGACAAAACGGACACCACCGGGCGGCTCACAACACGCTGGAGCCTGTCCTTGGAGTTGTCCTCCGGCGTAAACCGCTTTTGTCCCATGGCAATCCAGGTTTCCAGCAAAACAGCAGGAGCATGGCTTCCGGCATACACCGGGGAGACCTCCAGCTTCACTGGTTCCCGCACAAAAACCTGTCCGCCTCTATAACGCTCTTTTAATAGTGCTGCCGCCTGTTTGCACAGTGCATACTCAATCAGCGCACCCTGAAGTGCCTGCTTTTCCTTCTGGGCTTCTTCCGGACGAGGCAGCAGAGAGGCCGTCTTGATATAGATAAGCCTTGCCGCCATTTCCAGGAACTCCCCTGCCAGTTCCAGATCCTGTTCCCGGCACTGATCCAGATAGGCCAGGTACTGTTCCAGCAGGCTGGAAATTTCTATATCATAGATATTCAGCTTATGCTTCGTGATCAGGTTCAGCAGAAGGTCCATAGGGCCTTCAAATACTTCCAGCTTAAATGAAATCTTCTGCATATGACTACAGTACCATCTGAATGAGCGTTCCGATCCAGTTTGTGATCAGGATAAAGAACTTCATAATCCAGCCGGAGATCCAGCTCAGCGGTGTGCTCAGGATTCCGGTCAGAATCAGAATCCACAGGAGAATGGAAAGCATCTGCTGCCGCTGCTGCATCCACATGGACTGCCGGTACGGCAGGAGCATCATAAGCACCTTAGAGCCATCCAGAGGCGGAATGGGAATCAGGTTAAAGACTGCCAGAGAAATATTGATAGAGACAAATCCCTGCAAGAAATAATAGATGCCATACAGGACAACATTATCCAGGTGCTGGTTCAGGAACGGAACCTCTACCTGCAATAAAATGATACCCACCAGCGCTGCCAGAAGATTGGACAACGGCCCGGCAAGAGAAGTCCAGATAACACCTTGGCGCGGATTGCGCATTCGGGCAGGATTGATCGGCACTGGTTTTGCCCAGCCGAATCCAGTAAACAACAACAGCACAGAGCCAAACGGATCCAGGTGCGCAATCGGGTTAACGGTCAGACGGCCGGCAGCTTCTGCGGTGTCATCGCCGAATTTCCGCGCCACCCAGCCGTGCGCGAATTCATGCAGCGGCAGAATCAGCAGCACAATGACAACGCGAGCCAGAATGACATAACGGTTTATGTGAAACAGATTGCTGAAAAAATTCATATTGCGTGATTCCCTTTCTGCGAAATATTTCGCTTTCCGTTTTCGATGTATTACACTATATTATACATGATCCTGCATGGAATTTCAAGTCTATTTTTGCAGAAAGCTTTTTCCAGATTGCCCGAGTTTTTTTAAAAAAGCGCCGTTTCCGTCTGGAACGCATTCCAAAGTCCGCATACTTTTAAAGTAAAGCTTCGACAGATTATATCCAGAGCATAGATTTTCCTAATTTTATTATGATTTTTATGTTCAAACATAACATTTGAAAAAAACAGAGAAAAGTCTTGCTTTTTCTTTTGAAATCTGATAAAATAGATATGTTAGTTTGCAGACTGTCGCAGAAGTCTATTTTCCGGCGGTCGGCATGCAATGTTAGGATAAGGAGGTGCAGTAGAATGGCTAAATGTGAAGTTTGCGGAAAGGGTGTTACCTTCGGTATCAAGGTTTCTCACTCCCACAGACGCTCGAACAGAACATGGAAGCCGAACGTAAAGCGTGTAAAAGCGATTGTGAAGGGAACTCCTTGTCATATGTACGTTTGCTCCAGATGCCTGCGCTCCGGCAAAGTAGATCGTGCGTAAGGTCTTCTGTTACAATTGAAACATGGAAACCGCCAGGGAAAACGATGTATTTTTCGCTTCACCTGGTTTTTTCTTTGCGTTTTTCCAATGCGTCAAATCCGCATTTCGAAGTTTTCGTTTTTTTGTACAATTTCGCTTGCTTTTTTTTACGAAGTATGGTATACTAACCATATGCCTGCAAATTATCTGCGCCGTTTTTGAGCACGCAGCCACATTTTCGGGTGGAGCGCCCGGTTTTATACAAAAGGCGCTTATCGCACAGAGGATACGCACCGCCGGCCAGATTATTGCCGCAGTGCCCTATAAAAATCGGTTTGTGCAGAAACGCCTGCGCTGTCCCGGTTTGAATTTTTAAGATGAGGTGAACCAAATTGTCACAACTGAAAAAACCCACAATCAAAAACCCCGATCTGGTTGCCGCGATGGCGGATTTCAAGCAAAATCAGAACAAACAGACTGAAGCAGAAATGCTGAAACAGATTCAGGCCGCTTCTTTCATTGCGCCGATTACACTGCGTTCTTCCCTGGAAGATGTAGAGCCGGATGAAAACGGTCAGCGCCAGCTTCAGGCATCCCTGATGGCGGTTTCCAATAAAAATGGTACCAAGCTGTTCCCGGCCTTCACTGACTGGCTGGAATTCCTGAAATGGAAAAACGATCCCGAAGCAGAGACCATGATCATCACCTTTGATCAGTACTGCGACATCATGCTCAAGCAGAATATCGATATCAGCGGTATTGTCATCAACCCGGCAGAAACCAGCATCGTGGTTCAGAAGGGCAAGATGGCTGAACTCAAGGGCGTAGAGCTTCCGAAAGCACCGGCAGCAACACACACCATCACTGCGATGTTCGGCACAGAAAAGATCACCAACTCCGATGTGATCATTGCAGCCAGTAAGCTGCGCACGGAAAAGACACCGGAAGCACAGAATGCACTCTTTGACGCGCTGCGGAAGGGTCGATTCGTGGCTCCGGCACTGATGGAAGATCTGCCCAAAACAGTAAAGGCCGGCGATAAGGTCACTGCAAAAGCAGAGTTCATCATGGTAAACCACGAAGACCAGAAGTTCCTGCCACTCTTCACCAGCCTGCCGGAACTGCAAAAGTGGAGCGCTATCCCCTCCTGCAAGGCGGTTCCGATGTCGCTGTCACAGTACATCGCAATGCTGAACGATCCGAAGAATACGGCTGCCGGCATTGTAATTGACCCGTTCACCATCGGGCTGGCTTTCTCCAAGGAACAGGCAATGGCAATTCAGCCTCGTCTGGAACTCCAGGATCTGAAAGTAATCCCCATGGACATGCTGAACGAACTGAAAGAACATATGCAGAGCGTGGATACCATCCGGAAGGCATATCTCACTGGTGTTAAGGCAAACGGCACTGACGGTTATCTGATTCTGCTGGATCTGGATGATTCCGTAAAGGATATCCGTACTGTTTCCGATGATATCGCCACGATTGCAAAGAAATACGGTGCCTGCGCAGTTGCCCCGGCACAGTCTCCCATGGGACAAAAGGCAATTGAAGGCAAGGCTCCGTTTTACGAAGCATAAATTACAGCACAGACAATTGATTGTATCGAAAAAGCCACTGAAAATAATTCAGTGGCTTTCTTTTTTATATTAGGGAGTGTTGACACTAAGATAATATGCAGATTTTCGAGCATAAATTTTACGTAGACAAGGCAAAAAGTCGCAGGCAGGCTGTCGCCTGTCAAGACTTTTTAACGCAGGATGCGTGAAATTTTGCCGAAAAGATGCGTTGTTAGGCTTAGTGTCAACACGACCTAGAAAAGCAAATCGTTTACGCTTCTTCTCCCGAAGTCGCGGCCTCCCGCAGTGCGCCGAACGCCGGTTTCAGCTTATGATACATCTGCTTCACCTGTTTTCCGTCATGGTAGTACCGAGACAACAGGTTATTCAGCGTCAGCAGATCCTCTGAGGCCATCAGCATGGCACAAATCCGGTTTACCATCTGGCCATCCTCAGTTTCCAGCAGCTGCTGTACCCGGAGCTGGAGCATCTTGGGAAAGACAGCCGCAGATGTGTTTTTATGATTCTTTTTCGTCTGCTTTTTCCCGGTGGATTCAGAATCTTCTTCCAGCAGCTCTGCTGCCGAAGATTCCGCCGCTTCCAGCAGCTGTTCCGGGCGAATCGCCTCTACGCCATGCAGTGCGTCTTCAATAGTGGCACAGATTGCAAGAGAAACGTCCCCCTCCTGCAAATACTGCTTGAAAAATGACAGGTTCAGATCGAAGTCTGTGTCCTTGCTAATAATGTAGAGCGGCTCGTGTGGACAGCGCCCGATCAAATAGCCCATATACATGGAAAGCTGTAAGTCCAGCGCATTTTTTACCGTATTCTTTCGGGTGGAAAGGGCTGTCACCTCCATCAGGCGCAAAGATGCCTTACAGGAAATCAAACGCCGGTGCAGCTCAAACGTCAGACCACAGCGGTTTTGAGTATAGAAAATCACCACTTCGTCCTGCTTAGCCAAGGACTCCAGTCCTTCCAGCCCCTCGATATAGACATTTTCATAATCGACCAGGTAAATTGCCATTTTGGTTCTCCATTTCTGTTTGACTTGTATCTACGCTGCTGCAAATCAGATTCATAAAAACAAAATGCACATATTCCATGTGCATATTACTTCAAATAGATATAAAAAAAGAGAACGCCAGCTTGCGTTCTCGACTTTTGGAGGCGCCATCCAGATTTGAACTGGAGATCAAGGTGTTGCAGACCTTTGCCTTACCACTTGGCTATAGCGCCATTGGAGCGGATTACGAGGCTCGAACTCGCTACCTCCACCTTGGCAAGGTGGCGCTCTACCAGATGAG
>OGGV01001477.1_pt1 | contig 11100 bp, 4 predicted proteins | sample 1571301 | NCBI WGS metagenome assembly OGGV01 (sample SAMEA2582072, study PRJEB24529) | metagenome | biome: Human gut stool | place: China | collected 2011
TATTCAATGTTCAAGGTCACTTGAATATAGTTAGTGAATCCTTTCGCCTGATGTATGTTATGATCCAGACCGCGATAGGAACCGTCTACGTCCATATACACGGACGGATTAATCATGGTATGATAAAGCGAAGTGTAGAACATCGCCTTCTGATCCGGTGTACCTTCTATTTCGAAATGATCCAGTTCATTGTTCCAGTCTGTCCGTGCAGCTTCCGCCAACTGTTCGAAGCTCTTTCCGGAAGCCTCGGCACGCAGGTTCTTTACAGCGCCTTCCGTGCTGACTGCCGACAAGGCTACCTTTACAACCAGTTCGGGATCTTTGGCCGTTTCGAAGTTAAAGTAAGCCACGATCTTTCGACCAGTGATTTCCGGGAAATTCTTCTCCAGCTTGAAACGACGCCAAAAGCCATTGTACAATACCTTTTCCTTATCCTTATATCCGTAATCCTTGATCGGCTGTGACAAGGAAATGGCAAAATAGGTATAATTCGTACGTGCCCATCCGTTGGTGATGCGGTATCCTGTCAGCAATGTATCGTTTTCCACCCGCAGGTTTGCCCACAATACTTTGCCGTCATAATTATAGATACCATGCACCAGGTCCAGGATCAGATGACCGTCTTTTCCTTTCGGGAAGGTATATTTATGTACACCCGTCCGTTGAGTAGCTGTCAGTTGCGCTTTAATGCCATAGTCGTCCAGCATCACTTCGTAGTATCCGGGTGTCGCTTTCTCTGTGGCATGATCGAAGCGCGAACGGTAACCCTCTTCCGGATGGTCCGCCCGTCCGGGATTCAATTTTACATCGCCGACAGCAGGCATCAGCAATATATCTCCCAGGTCGGAATGTCCCGTGCCGCTGAGGTGGGTGTGACTGAAACCTACGATGGTTTTATCCCGATACTGGTAACCGGCACAATATTCATACGCATTCTTCTGATAAGCTCCATTCACATTATGTGGAATTGTGTCTGTGTCCGGACTCAGCTGTACCCATCCGAAAGGGGTGCAAGCACCGGGAAAAGTATGCCCCATACCATTGGTTCCGATAATCGGATTAACGTAATCTACCGGTTGCTGAGCTACGGCGGACAAGGTTACCGCCGCCATAGTCATCATCAATACTTTCTTTTTCATCTTATTCATACCTGCTTACTTGTTATCACGAGAGAAGGAATAGGGGAAGTCGGATTCGTTAATACCTCTTCCTTTATTCGGTTTATTATCCATATCAAATACCAGACGTCCGCCTTTCAGCAAGTCGAAATGATTCAGATAATTCTTTGTATAGTTCTTACCGTTATAGTTCAGCGAACGGATGTAACGATTGGCATCACTATTTTTAGGAGCGGAGATTTCCAGTTTCTTGCCGTTCTCCAGTGTGATCGTCGCTTTCTTGAAATAAGGAGCACCCATCACATATTCATTGCTGCCCGGACATACCGGATAGAAGCCTAAAGCGGTAAACACATACCAGGCAGAAGTCTGTCCGTTATCCTCATCACCACAATAACCGTCGGGAGTGGCAAAGTAGAGGCGGTTCATCACTTCACGCAGCCAGTACTGTGCTTTCCAGGGCTCGCCTGCATAGTTATACAAGTAAATCATGTGCTGGATAGGCTGGTTGCCGTGCGCATAGTTACCCATATTGGCAATTTCCATTTCACGGATTTCATTAATCACACCTCCGTAGTAGCTATCATCAAATATCGGTGGAAGGTTGAACACAGAATCGAGCATACTGACAAACATCTTTCTGCCGCCCATCAAATCGGCCAGTCCCTGTACATCATGAAATACAGACCACGTATAGTGCCAGCTGTTTCCTTCGGTAAAGGCATCCCCCCACTTGAACGGATTAAAAGGAGTCTGGAAGGTGCCATCGGCGTTCTTGCCACGCATCAGTTTTGTTTCAGGGTCGAACAGGTTGCGGTAGTTCTGGCTTCTGCTCTTATAGAGTTCCAGTTCTTCTGCCGGACGCCCTAGCTTTTCACCCATTCGGTAGATGCACCAGTCATCGTATGCATACTCTAATGTACGCGCCGCATTCTCGTTAATCTTTACATCGTAAGGCACATAACCCAGTTTATTATAATATTCGTATCCACGGCGCCCTGTTGTAGAAACTCTCGGATGTACACTGTTGGCTCCTTTGAGCAAACCTTCATACATTTTCTCGGCATTCTGTTTTATGTTGCCGTTCACATAGGCATGTGCCACTACTGAGGCGGAATTATTGCCTACCATGCAGTCGCGATGTCCCGGACTCGCCCATTCGGGGAAGAATCCGCTTTCAAGATATGTATTCAACAGTCCTTCCTGCATCTTCTCTCCCATTGAAGGATATATCAAATTGACAAACGGGAACAGGCAACGGAACGTATCCCAGAAACCGGTATCGGTAAACATATATCCCGGACGGATTTCACCGTTATAAGGGCTGTAATGTACCGTTTCACCCTTCGCATTCACTTCGTGGAACATACGGGGGAATAATACCGAACGATACAGACAAGAATAGAAGGTACGCATCCGGTTCTCATCATCGTCTTCGACTTTGATACGTCCCAGTACGTCATTCCAAGCTTTACGTCCGGCTTCCTTGGTCTGTTCGAATGTCTTGTTTCCGATTTCTTTCAGATTCAGTTCCGCCTGTTCGGGGCTGATGAATGAGGAAGCCACTTTGGCATGCACCTGCTCTCCTTTCTTTGTCGAAAAACCGATGGCAGCACCTACGTGATTGGATTGCAGTTCAAGATGCGTCTCTACCAAATGGTAGTCCGCCCATACTTTATTAAATGTAAAAGGCTTGTCGAACTCTATCACAAAGTAGTTCCTGAAATTCTGCGGAACACCGCCACTGTTACGTGTCGTATAACCTACAATCTTATTTTCTTCAGGAATCACCTTCACATACGAACCACGGTCGAAAGCATCTACTACCACATAAGCATCGGACGCTTCGGGGAAAGTAAAACGGAAATACGCACAACGCTCCGTCGGGGCAATCTCCGTTGTCATGTTATACTCTGACAGATAAACACTGTAATAATAAGGAGTTGCTTTCTCTGCCTTATGCGAAAACCAGGAAGCACGGCTGTCCTGATCAATCTTCAGCTGTTTGGTCATCGGCATAATGGAGAACTGTCCGTAGTCATTGATCCAGGGACTGGGCTGGTGGGTCTGCTTGAAACCTCTGATTTTGTCAGAAGCATACGTGTAAGCCCAACCGTCCCCCATCTTTCCGGTCTGCGGCATCCAAAAGTTCATCCCCCAAGGCAGTGCAATGGCAGGATAGGTGTTTCCGTTGGAGAGCGAAATCTTGGAGTCGGTTCCCATCAGGGGATTCACGTAATCCACCGGCTGCTTTTGCGCAAAGATAGAGGAGACTCCCAACAATAGAGTCATTGTGATAGACAGTAGTTTCTGTTTATTCATGATATAAGAGTTAAACTATTAATATTAGATTAGCGAGTGTTATTATTCACGTTACAAATTAACGCAATAGAAAATTAATAACTATACTCTAACGTGACAAAAAGCACGTCCGGGCGAGAATGTCAGAGTAGAGAACTAGGAGTCAAACAGAGCACAAATTAAATTACTAATAATCAAATAATTGCCCATAAGAAAATACAAATAGAGTACAAACAAAAACAAAAGCAAGAAAGTAATCGAGATTATGTTCTGTTTACTTTCTTGCTTTTTTCAAAGACTGGTTACTTCTTCATTCTAAACCAACGCTCGCCTGTAGCACTTAGCACATACACCATACTGTCGTTGTCATCATAACTCCAATAGAAGCCGTCTTCCGAAACACAGAAAGAGAGGAATTTACTGTAATCCTGCTGTACACGGTTATAATCAGCCGGATTATTATTCCATCCGAATAAATCATATGGTTCGCCCAAGCTGATGAATATACGACCAGTAGCATTATCTGCTGTCATAGTAACCGCAAAGCCAATATAAGATCCCATACCACTCCACGGACAAGCAATCAAATTCCTCGGATTACGATCATCAAACTCCACACCAGAGTGGAAGATTCCCTTAAAGTCTGCATGAATCTCATCCTGATCTACTATATGGGTCTTCCAACCATCTGCATACCATGCTGCAATATCAGAGGCTTTCCGAGTATCACATACAACATTAGCATTGTCAGTTTCAATTTCACCATTCAAATAGTTGTAATAGAGTTTATTTAAACTTATTCCATCTACCGTCACATTGCTACCCAAAGTCAACACTGCATTTTCATCATTCGTTGTATCAATTATCATCGGATACTCTGTGTGTTTTACCACACCGTTATCTATTGCAGAAATCTTCACTTTCCAATTATTGCTCTCGTCGCAAATAATCAAATAGTGTGCAAGGAAAGAAGAGGATGACCTACGAAATACACCATTATTCAACTCTCCCTTAAGCAAATCCATGGCCTGTGCTTTATTATAAGCAATAATGGCCAATCGTTTTCTCTCCTTAGCTTGTTGCAAAGCTGCAGTTGAGACCGGAGTCAAGATCATTTCTTTGCCATGCGTCTGTCCTACAGCTGTAATTTGTGAATCAGAATACCCCGTAATGACAAATGTCGTCTCCGAGTTTTCGTTCAAATATTGTAGCATTCCTCCATTCAGCAAGGTAAGCAACACCGCTTTTTCCCCCTGGAAATCCAGAGAATAATCTGTTCCAACCTCATTCTTCAACAACGTTTCGTCTGAATCCGATGCTACATTTCCTTCTTCATCAAACTGAAAGTAGAACGTTACTCCTTGATAAATCATTTTCCATCCGTCTGCCGCACACAGTAGTTCTTTTACCTCTGAAGGACGCAAGCGGTCTGCACTCATGTCACCTTCATGTTCCCAGTCTTTCCAAGGTTCCGTCATGCCACAACTATAAAAAACCAGGCAACACAACGACAACATTATATAAATAAGTTTCTTCATGATGTTTTTCTTTTAAGATTTGAAATTAGAAATTAGGTATATATCCTCCCAAGTCCGGTCCCACTCCATAATTCTTGGCTGCTCCCGGCGCACAAATACGTAAGTCAATCATCGGCGGAATCCGTCCGTCATCCTTCACTTTCATCACACCGTCAGTAGTACCTCCCCAAGGATTCCGCATCTTGAAAAGATGAGTATTATCATCCGGCAAGATAAACGTAAACGCATGCCCACTGGTCGTCTGCCAATTTTGATCTACCTGTTCACCGCTTCTTGTAAAACCACCGATCACCAGTCTACCCTGTTTGAGCGACACTTCCACCGCGCGTTGTAAGTCTTCGGCAATCAATGCATTTGCACCGAAACCTACACTTTCCCCGTCGCCGGTAAAGATAGCAGAAACATATTCAGTACCAATACCACCGACATTAGAACTACCTTGATAGATCTGATTCCACTTAATCATAGCCTTTTCGAGAATCGTAGCCCAAGTGACTTCTTTATTTCTGCCGCCTAAGGCACCTAAATCGCCACTATTACCGATAAAATAGTCGCCACCTACACCCACTGATATTTGTTTTCCTTTCGGGTCATACATAGTAACTGTGTATGTTTTGTCCATATTATCCTTGATAATGTGTTTTACGAAACGAGGATAGAGGTATGCCATCGAAGCAATCACCGCACAAGCACAGCAGTCACCTACCCAACGCTGATTTACATCAGACATCACAGGATTTCCATTTGGATAAATGGATACAACATTGAATGTATTCCAAGCCATCTTCGTCCCACCATCTCCAAATGGTTCAGGTTCTTCAGCAGGATCGGCAAGCCATTTCAAGTCTGCTGCCGTAGCTTCTCTGTCATTCTCATGCTGTCTGCCCATCGGAGTTATCGCACTAAACGTACTGGAACCTTTACTAGCAATCAAGTCGTTGATATTCTCCGTATATGAACGCATGGCCACCAGTTTCCATTCAGCTATCTGCGTGGCAGCACCACCATTGTTCGCTTCAACAGAAAGTCTGTAGTAACGATAGGAAGTTGCATTATCCACTTCATAGCTTTTCTCTTCTTTTCTCGCTGCAAAAAGTTGGTTTGTCTGCGCATCCAGTTCTGTCCACGTAGTATTATCATTAGAACCATAGAGTGTCCAATCTTTCGGGTCCATTTCGGGAGTATCGGCAGCCGAGGTCAACGAATAGGCAGTGACAGCCTTACTACTATTTCCATTCCAAGTGATGTTGAAACTACTATGATAAGTAACATACTTCGTGTCAGCATTATCGTCTACCAAACGTCTGATTTCCGAACCGACAGGAGCATCAGCATATTGCGCTATAATTGTACCACTGGAGGGCATATTTGTGTTACCCGAACCAAGTACATAAGAAACCGGAGCATCTTCGTTCGGACCTTCTCCTCCATTATCTCCTTCATCATCGTCGGACGAACATCCTGCCAGACAAAAGGGAATTAGCAGCACCAAAAGAAAAATGATTCTCTTCACTGCATTCACATCGCTACATCTTATTTGAGGTATCTTCATTGTTTTTCTTTTCATTAATTTCTTTCATTCATTCGCAGATCGGACATCCGGAGTATATTACTCCGTTGTCCATCCCAGATTTTGTACCATCTTCGGATTACGACGTACATCTTCGTCAGGAATCGGGAAGAGGTAATGTTTAGGCAAAAATGTACGTGTTTCTACTACTACCTTCTCAAAAAATGCAGGAGCATCCGAACGGAAAGCCATACCATGAATAGGTCCGCCTTCTCCACCTCTATGATATTTAGGATAAATCCAATCATCGCCTACAGCCATATCGGCTACTTTCCAACGACGTACATCAAAGAAATGATTCCATTCGAACATCAGCTCAACCAAACGTTCACGATGAATACGTTTGTCCACTCCGTCACGTGTATCTTCATAAGGAATGCATGCAAATCCATTATCGTCCTTAGTACCTACCGCACCATATCCAGGAATACCGGCACGGGCGCGTATCTTATTTACATACTTAATCGCTTCATTACGTTGGTCACAAGCGCTCAACGTTTCAGCATACCCCAAGTACATGTCTGCCAAACGAAGCAAAGTTGCACAATGCCTGTTAGCCCCGCTACGTCCTTCTTTTGAAGCCATTTTACGCATACCATAACCCGTGTAAGGGGCATCCCAATTGGCATTAGCATAACCGGAATTACCGTTATAAGTCAGTTCTGTGGTTATTTCTCCACGCGGAGTATCTGTCTTCAACCAAGTAGAACCATGGAATGTAATGTTCGTATAAAAACGCGGTTCGCGATTAGCCCATTGTTTCAATGTTTGATTCGAATTGCTCTTGAAATAGGTTCTGGAAGGAACTACTTCGTCAGTATAGTTACTTGACCATCCCAAATATTCATTAGAAGGTACCCCCTCATATTCTTTATAGTTCGTATCGTCAACAATCCGGCGACCGTCTTTCATAAAGTACAAGTCCACCATTTCCTGAGGTACACCAAATCCCAGACCACCTCTCAAAGCACCATTATTATCATCGTACCCCTTGTGATAAGGCGTGGTTTCGTAAGCCCGGTAATCATGGTCTGCCAAGCGAATGAAAATCTGTTCTTTATTCTCTGTACCGTACAAAACTCCCGATGTCACTTTTCTATAAGATTCATAGAAATCAATCTTTCCATCAGCTGTCTTCTCCGTATATAAAGAGAAAGTGTTACCGTATTCATCAAAGAATTCCTTGTAAGCATCACGTGCAGCCTCCCATTTCGCTTTTTCCTGCGATTTATCTTGCGGGAAGAGTTGCTTGCCACTTTCCGGATTAACGATGGCGGCATAATCGGGATTACAATTGAATAGCGGACTTGCCGCATACAACAACATTTTCGCTTTGAAAGCTTTACATGCAGCTCTGTCTATACGTCCCAAGTTGGATCCGTCATATCTATCAGGAAGCTCATTTGCCGCATCATCAAATTCCTTCGCCATAAAATCCACACATTCATCTACCGTATTACGTTCTTTCAGCAGTTCAGCAGTAGAAATATCCAATGGAATTGGTTCTTCCCCCAAAATCACAAATGGGCCGTAGGAACGGAAAATCATGAAGTAATAGAAAGCACGCAAAGCTCTGGCTTGCGCTTTCCACTGTTTGCGTTGTGCGGCCGAAGCTTCCAAACAACGGTCTACATTCATGATAAATGTACTGGCACGAGAAATTCCTTTATAATACTCGATGTACCAAAAGTTTATCCATGAGGAACCTGCATAGGTGGCTCCGGAAGCCCATTCGCTACCATTATTTCCGTCCCATGAAAGCTTGCATTCCAACGAACCGGTTGTCCAGATCCCCGACATCGTATTCCTTGCAGAACGTTCTAATGTTTCATCGGGCACATAATTATACACATTATTCAAAAACTGTTCTGTCTTCGAGCGATTAGTAAACGTATCCTCCAAGTCATATTGTTCACCGGGGATTGCATCGAAGAAATCATTGCACGAAACACAGCGCCAAAGTTCCTATTTTAAATATATTTTTCATATCCTTCTTGCTAACTGATTATTATTAAAAACTTACATTCACACCTACTGAATAAGTACGTACATTAGGATAAGCAGTACCATTATTGGTATTCAACTCCGGATCCCATAATTTGAACTTAGAGAATGTCAATAGGTTGGTGCCCATCACATAAATACGCGCACTCTTCAGGAATGTTTGATTAATCAACTTCTTCGGGAGTTGGTAAGCAATAGTCAACTGTTTCAGACGCAGGAAACTGACATCTTTCTGCCACCATGTGCTGGTTTTCATATTATTTTGATTCGCATTGTTTCCATGATGCAAACGAGGATAGAATACATCCTGATTAGTCGGATTGTCAGCAGACCATCTGTCAGTAATGTTTGCAAACAAGTTCGTAATACCTGAACCATCATTAAAAGGATACATGGCATTGCCTCCCAAACAACGGTCTGCCTTGGCATTTCCGGCAAAGAGCGCACCGACAGAGAAATCACCTAATTGTAAATCTGCACCAAAACCATAATAAATCTTAGGTACGTCACCCTGACCTATCAGACATTTATCATAATCGTCAATTACTCCGTCACCATTTAAATCCTTATATTTGATATCACCCACTTTCGAAATCTGTCCCGGATGCCCTTCACCAAACTGCTTGGCATGGTCCATGATCTCTTCTTCACTAGTGAATAACCCTTCGGCGATCCATCCCCAACGTCCGTTCACGTTCGTTCCTCTTTTTTCCATCCACGGATACTGTACCCGGGGATCATCGTTCTCTATAATTTTATCTTCATTCCATGAGAAGTTACCACGGACAGTCAGGAAACATTTCTTACCGAGTTGCTGTGTATATTCCAATGTAGCTTCAAAACCCTTATTGTCTACCACTCCCAAATTAGCATAAGGCATTTCTACGAACCCGGAATAATCAGGAATAACGCGTCGGGTAATAAAGATGTCTTTACGATGTTCTTTAAAGATATCTAATGTCAGCGAAAGATTGTCTTTGAAAAATTTTAAGTCAACACCTAAGTCTTGCTTGCGGGAAGTAGACCAACCGACATTGGCTCCGTACTTGCTGAACCCCCAACCACCAACACCGTTATTCTGGTCGCCAAAACGATAACCATCTACGCTCGCCATCTGGTCTAGGTACATAAAACGCCGTCCTGTTACAGCATCCGTACCAACTAAGCCATCTGTATAACGCACTTTAAAGTAAGAAACAGTTTCTTGCAAAGATTCCCACCAAGCCTCATTAGAGATAGCCCAGCCAAGACCAAATGCAGGGAAGAAACCGAAACGTTTTTCTGGACTGAAGTTCTCGGAACCATTATACCCAAGGTTTGCCTCGAAAAAATAACGGTCGTTCCATGAGTAAGTAGCACGGGCGGCCAAGCCTTGTTGCTTATAGGGCAAAGAACCGATCAGATTATCAGAACTCGAACGGTAAATCTTTTGGTTATAAAGCAAAAGACCACCTATCCGATGCAAACCGAACGAACGGTCGTAATTTAAAGAAGCTTCAAAGTAAGTACTTCTAGAGTCGGAAGCGCCCTGGTCAAATGCAAGATCTTTATGTCCTGTATAGGTCAGTGCATACCGATAATTGCCATCTGCATCAAATACATCATCATTCCACAATCCGTTTTCGTCTTTAGTTCCGGCAAAATTGTAAGTATCTTCACGCTTGTTATACTTCAGGTCACGACTGTTATGCACGTCGAAAGCCAACATGGCAGAGGCGGTAAGCCCTTTACTCCACTTCCAGAAACCAAGGTCTTGCGTCAAACGAATGTTGGAGTTCAACTGATTTCTTGCTTCATTTTTGTAACCACGACGAGTCAAATCGGCATACGGGTTACGGAGGTCACCATTGGTAGAGATACCTGGTACAGAACCATCAGGCATCATTAACGGCAAATAGACCGGATTAATCTCCATAGCTGACGCAAACAAGTCACTGGTAGATTGCTGCGGATAGTTACCCATAGAAAGGAAACCATTGAAGCCCAAATCAATAGTAGTCGTTTCTGTTGGCTTCAAGTTCAAATTAGCGGTATAATTGTAGCGGTCGTAACGGATGTTAGCATCATAGTTCTCCATTTCAGCGGTACGTGTCAGACCTTTTTCATTATAATAACTCAATGAAACGTAGTAAGTGGCATTAGGTACACCACCACGCACACTTACATTTACACGACGATTATGTCCCCAGTCATTGAATAATTCGTTCATCCAATCAACGTTCGGATACAAATAAGGATTGAACATCAGTGGATTATCATTCGGTAGTAATCCATGGGCTTTCTTCGTAGCCTCAATATATTGAGGAGAATATAACATACTGCCTCTAGTATCCATATACGCTTCATTGGCAGCATCCATATACGTAAAGGCATCCGCCATTTCAGGTTTCTTTGTCAATGTCACAAAACCTTCATAGTAGTCTACTGAGAATTGCGGCTTGCCCACCTTACCCGGTTTGGTTTTAATCAGAATTACACCATTAGCACCGCGTACTCCATATACAGCTGTGGCAGAAGCATCTTTCAGCACCGTAAACGACTCAATATCTTCAGGGTCGATATTATTGAA
>OGGV01001478.1_pt1 | contig 11096 bp, 8 predicted proteins | sample 1571301 | NCBI WGS metagenome assembly OGGV01 (sample SAMEA2582072, study PRJEB24529) | metagenome | biome: Human gut stool | place: China | collected 2011
CGGCTGCGCTCCTCGCCCTGCACGTCGAACACGATGCGGCCCGCATCCATCATCAGGGTGCGGTTGCCCAGTTCCAGCGCCTGATGCATGTTGTGAGTGACCATCAGGCAGGTGATCTTCTTTTCGGCCACGATGTTCCGGGTCAGCTCCAGCACCTTTTCCGCCGTGGCGGGGTCCAGAGCGGCGGTGTGCTCGTCCAGCAGCAGCAATTTGGGGGTGACCAGCGTAGCCATGAGCAACGTCAGTGCCTGCCGCTGGCCGCCGGACAGCAGGCCCACCGGCTGTTTCATGCGGTCCTCCAGGCCCATGTCCAGCAGAGAGAGCTTCTCGCGGAACAGTTCTTTATCCTTGCGGGAGATGCGGGAGAAGATGGCGTGGGGCGCGGTGCCGGCACGCAGGTAGGCCAGCGCAAGGTTTTCCTCAATGGTCATATTGGGGGCTGTGCCCTTGAGGGGATCCTGGAACAGGTGGCCGATGACCTTGCTGCGCTGGTGCTCCGGCTCAAAGGTGATGTCCTGCCCGCCCAGCACGATGCTGCCCTCGTCGGCGATGAACCCACCGGTGATGGCATTGAACAAGGTGGACTTGCCCGCACCGTTGGAACCCACGATGGTGGCAAAGTCCCCGGCTTCCATGTGCAGGCTCACTCCGTTCAGAGCCACCTTTTCGTTCACGGTACCGGGGTTGAAGGTCTTATGCAGGTCGTTCAGCTGCAGCATTTCCATCTTACTTTCCCTCCTTCACGGCCGCGGCGCGGCGGGCACGGGCGGCATGTTTGCGCTTTTCAAAGGCAAAATGCTCCCGGATGGCTGGCATCGAAATGGCCACGGCCACAATGATGGCCGACACCAGCTTCATGGCAGCGGCCGGCACATTGAAGCGCAGGGCCACAGCCACGATAAAACGGTACAGGCAGCTGCCGAACACCACGCCCAGAATGCGGCGCAGCATGGTGCGCTTGCCCACAAGGGTCTCGCCGATGATCAGGGAGGCCAACGCAATGGTGACCATGCCGGTGCCCACGTTGATGTCACAGCTCTTCTGGTACTGGGCCAGCAGACCGCCGGACAGCGCACACAGTGCACCGGACACGCACAGGCCCACAGTAATGGTAAAGGCCGGGTTGATGCTGGAGGCCCGCACCATGGCGGTGTTGTCACCGGTGGCCCGGATGGACAGGCCCAGCCGGGTGCCCAGGAAGCCCAGCATGGCGGCGCAGGCCAGGGCGATGATCACCCCCACCAGCACCAGCTTGTACCAGCTGCCCAGAAAGCCCAGCGACTTTTTGGCCAGCGAGAAGATGGTCTCGGTCTTGACCAGCGACATGGTGGAGGAAAAGCCCATGGCCGCCAGATTGATGGTGTACAGGCCGGTGTTGACGATGATACCGGCCATGATGCTTTCCACACCAAGGCGGGTCTGCAAAAACGCAGTGACAAAGCCGGAGCACACGCCCGCCGCCATGGCCGCCGCAAGGGCCAGAATGGGGTGGCCGGTCAGTGCTACCTGACAGGCCACCGCACAGCCCAGGGTAAAGCAGCCGTCGGTGGACAGGTCTGCGATGTTCAGGATGGAATAGCTCAGAAACAGTGCCAGCGCCACCAGAGCGTAGATACAGCCAAGCTCCAGCGCGGTCTGGATGACGTTGAGCGAAAAGATACTCGCCAGCATGTGTGTGCTCCTTTGAAATGTAATGATAAAGCAAACCCTCTCAGGCCGCTTCGCGTCCAGCTCTCCCGATGGGCGAGCTTTTTTGTGCTGATCTTCAACCTTTCCTTTCTCTGCCAAAAGCTCCCCCTTTCGGGAGAGCTGGCAAAACCGTCAGGTTTTGACGGAGAGGTTTTCCTCCGATCGAGGTTCAGGAGAAGTTCTCCGCCGTGGTCACTTCCACGATCTCGGTGCAGTAGGGTTTGAAGGCTTCCTTCAGGGCGCCCAGCTTGTCACCCTCAAAGCCCAGGGCGGCGGCGGTCTCGGTGTTGATGGTCACAATGCCGTTGTCAAAGGTCTGGTAGGGCATCTCGGCGGCACTCTTGCCATCGCACAGGATCTCGGCCACCATGTCGGCGGTGGCCTCGCCCAGCTGGACGTAATCCACGCCGTAACCCACAAAGGCACCGTTCAGGGCAAAGCTGTCGGCGCCGGTGAAGTGCATCACGCCGGCCTCGGTGAAGGTCTCGTAGATGGACAGCTCCGCGGTCATGATGGTGTTGTCGGTGGGGGTGAACACGGCCTTGACCCCGGCAGCCACCAGGGCTTCGGCGGCCATCTGCACCTCGGCGGTGGTGGTGCCGTTCTTTTCAATGTACTGGATGCCCTTTTCGTCGCAGAAAGCCTTGGCATCGGCGATGGCCTGCGTGGAGGAATCCTCGCTCAGGTCATACAGCAGGCCGATGGTGTCGATCTCTGGGTCTGCGGCAAGGATCAGATTCATGATGGCGGCGGTGTTCAGGGCGTCGGAGGTGCCGGTCATGTTCTCACCGCCATCAAAGCCTGCAGCAGCGGGGTCGGTGACGGCGGAGTACACCACCGGGATCTCGGTATCTTCCACAGCGGCCAGCATGGTGGCGGCGGTGGGGGTGGCCACAGCCACGATCACGTCCACGCCATCGGCCACCAGATCGGCGCCGATCTGGTTCAGGTTGCTCTGGTCGGCCTGCGCGTTGGCGTAGTAATCAGCGTAGTCAAAGGTGACGCCCTTTTCCTTGCCCAGCTCGTCCAGACGGCTCTCCACGGATGCCACGATCTGGTTGAGGGAAGCATGATCCACATAGTTGACGATGCCCACCTTGAAGGTCTCACCGGCCACGGCGCTGGAAGCGGCCTCGGAGGAAGCGGCTGCACCGGATGCGGTGCTGGCGGTGGAAGACGCTGCGCCGCCGCAGCCGGTCAGAGCCAGCGCGGAAACGGCGGAAGCTGCCATAGCGGCCTTCAGGAAGCTGCGGCGGGAGATCATGTTCATGGTTTTCATAGTGGTTAACTCCTTTCCCGGAGCGGGCGGCATAAAAAAGACCCGCTCCCTTTGCGGGACGGGTCTTTCCAACGAAAAACGACCCTGTCCCTGTGTGTTATCCACAAGGACAGGATCGGTAAAATACGATTCTGCGGTGCCACCTTGCTTGCCCTGCTGTGAACACAGAGCCTCTCACGGAGAGCCAACACTCCCCTGCCCTGTAACGGAGGCTTCCGTCCCAAGCTACTGGAAAGCACTGGCTCTCGTTTGCCCGGCCCTCGGCGGCCCACGAATCTCTGCCCCGCTCTCGCCCGTTTGCACTGTCCGGGCTCACTGCAGATGCGCTGTGCAGTTCCTCTTCCGCCTCATCGGTTTGATTGCATTATACACTTTATCTGCGTAAAGTCAAGAGGCAATGCAAAAATTTTTTTGCAGGTTTCCGGCAAAGTCACACTTTGCTCTTTTTACGCTTGCGCCACACAAAGTATGCCGTGTACACCAGCCATACCGGCAGGGCGGCCAGCGTTCCCGTGCGGCTCAGGGCAAGGCCGTCGGCCTGATACACAAAGTCGATGCTGCTGGTGCCCGCCGGGCACAGCACCGCCATCATACCGTCATCCACCCGCACAATGTCGGTCTGCTCCCCATTGACATAGGCCGTGAAGCCGTCATCGTAGGGCACCGAGAAGAACACGAGGTTTGCATTCTCCAGCGTGATCTCCGCATGGAAGCCGGCATTGTTCATCTGGAACATGCTGCACGCCTGGGCGCGGCGGTCGGCACAGTCCTGCACATAGGATTCATAGGTCAGCTCGCTCTGCTTTTCGTTGGGCAGCTCGGCGAGGTATTTGCCGTAAACGGCAGCGTCCTCATCGCTGAACACCAGTGCCCGCATCAGCAGGTTGGCACGGGAGTTCTTGTTCACCTGCCCGTAGGTCTCCTCGGTCACATAGTAATCGTAGGTAAAGCCCATGGGAACGTAATTTTTATTCTTGTACAGCACAAAACCGTCCAGCTCGTCATAATAGGCCCAGCCGTCGTCGGCCTGGCTCTCAAAGTCCGCCTGCTGTTCCGGCGTGGTGATGAGATATTCCACACTCAGCAGGCCCCGCAGGGCATAATTGGAGAGTTCCGGTTCACTGCGCACATCCCGCTTGACGCCCAGGGCCGGGTAAAAGCTGAGGATGCTGGGGGCCGCCGTGCTGCCGAAATATTGCAGGCAGCTCTTGTCCAGCCACATGCCGATGTTGTCGTGGATCTTGTAGGTGTCCACGCGGTAATCGCCTTCCGGCAGATTCTCCTTCAGCAGCAGGGCGTTGTTGTCCTGCTCCACAAGATCGCTGTCGGTGTACCATTGGCCGAACTTGCCGATGCCGATGTGCACCATACTGAACACGCAGGCAAAGGCCACCACCGCCGCCGTCATGCGCTGGGCAAAGCGGCTGTCTGCCCGCCATTTCTGGCAGATCAGACGGTAGAGCAGCAATCCGCCCAGGCCAAAGCCCAGCACCACGAAATACTGGCCGGGGTTCTTGAGCACACCCAGCGACCAGGTGCCGGTGTCGTTGTCCAGCACGGGCACCAGTGCAAAGGCCAGCGTAGCCAGCATGATCCAGCCAAGGCCCCGGGCCGGGGTGTCCAGATCGGTGTTGTGATCTTCCAGCGCATTCACGGTCATCGCCGCGAGGATGAGCACCGGCATATAGTACCAGCGGGCATAGTAGCTGGAGTTGAGAGCGTAGAATGCGCTGTTCAGGATGGGCACCAGCGCGCACACGGCGCACACCGCCACAATGCGCTTTTTGCTGTCGCCATGGCGGGCACGCCAGTAGGCCAGCACACCTGCCAGACTGCACAGGGGCAGATAGGCCGACATGCTGGTCCACTTGATGACGCCTTCCGACCAGATGGAGGTCAGGTAGGGAGAATCCGGCGGCATCACCCAGCTGAGCAGGATGGCCAGATACTGCTGCACCTTGCCGTAGGTCAGAAAGCCCCATCCGGACGCAAGGTCGATGGTGCGCGGGTTCTGCAGCAGGCTCAGCACCGCCGGGATCAGCAGCAGGCAGCCCATGGCCACACCCAGCAGGCTTTCAAACGCCAGCTGCACAAACCGCTTCACGGTCAGGCGGTAGTCGCCGGTAGTGAGCTTGCACACAAAGTAGATGGCCAGGAACACCACCTGCCCGGCAAAAAAGAAGTAGTTGTTGAGCAGGTTCACCGCCGCCCAGAAGGCAAACAGCCCGTGACGCTTGTTGTACATGGCCTCATCCAGCGCCCACAGCAGGTACGGGAACAGCGCCACCACATCCACAAAGTGGTTGAAGAACACGTTGTACACCGCAAAGCCGGACAGTGCATACAGGCAGGCACCCAGCACGGCGTAATCCCAGTTTTTGACGTAGCGCTTCAGGTACAGGTACGCACCGCCGCCCGCCACACCGAACTTGAGCACCAGCAGCGGCACCATCAGGTAGGGCAGCCACCGCTGCGGGAACAGCATGGAGAACCAGAAGAAGGGCGAGCCGTACAGGTAGAAGGAGTAGGCATTCATGGCACCGCTGCCCAGGTCCGTTGCCCAGGAGAAGGTGTTGCGGGGTGCCCCGGCAAAGGTGCTGTCCGGGTAGCCTGCCCCCTTCAAAAAGCCGTTCATGTACCGGTAAAAGCTGATCTGCTGGCTGTTGAAGTCGCCTGCATAGTGGAAAAATCCGCCGTCCATGATGTAGAACGGCAGGAAAAAAACGGCTGCGGTGAGCGCACACAGCACCACCGCCCGCCAGAACCGATCCTTTTGCTGCCCGGGCAGCCGCAGCTGCCGGGACATTCCGAATTGTTCCATGGGACCCTCTTTCTCCGCCGCCGGGGCGGAAGCTGCTTTTTTATCAGTATACCACGCAGGTCGGCCCGAAAAAAGGACGTTTCTTCACCGCTGCCCCTTGACAAGCGCCTGCCGGGCAGGTATGGTGGAGAAAACACATCCAAGGAGGTTTCCCTGCCATGCTGTATCCGTTCAATGCCCTGCTGGCACGCATGAAGTATATCACCCGCTGGAGCCTGATGCACTCCACCCGGGCCGAGTCGCTCAGTGAGCACACCTGCGACACTGCCCTGCTGGCCCATACCCTGTGCCTGATCGCGCGGCGGTACACCGGCACCCCCTGCCGCCCCAAAACAGTGGCGGTAGCGGCTCTGTACCACGATGCCCCGGAGATCATCACCGGGGACCTGCCCACGCCGGTCAAGTATCACAGCGCCACCCTGCGCGACGCCTACAAGGCCATGGAGCGGGAAAGCGTGGCCAGCATGACGGCCATGCTGCCGGACGAGCTGGCCGAAGAGGTCGCGCCCTTTCTCACCGGAGAGCTGCTCACGGCAGAGGAAACCAAGCTGCTCAAGGCTGCCGACCGGCTGAGTGCCCTGGTCAAGTGCCTGGAAGAGCAGCGCAGCGGCAACCACGAGTTTGACGCGGCACTGGCCCAGCAGAAAGCCGTGCTGGAAGCCATGCACTGCCCGGAGGCCGACTGGTTCATGGCCCACTGCCTGCCCTGCTACACCCAGAATCTGGATGAGCTGACCCGGCAGGACGGATGATATTTTTTACGGGAACGGCACTTCCCGCACGTCGTCGGGGTCCAGGCCGGCTTTGCGCTGCTCTTCAAAGACAGCGTCGATCAGCTCGTCCAGATCTTCCAGATGGGTCAGGGTGCAGCAGTAGCGCCGCAGGGCGGCAGCGCCCTTCAGCCCCTTCATATAGTGCATGGTCTGGGCACGGGCCTGCGGCATGGCCACAAACTCGCCCTTCTGCTCCACCATCTCTTCCACCTGACGGCGCAGGGCATTCATGCGGGCCTGCAGGTTGGGAGCCTTGGGTTCCGGGGTGCCCTCGATGGCGGCATTCACCCGCTCAAACAGCCACGGGTCGCCCAGCGCAGCACGGGCGATCATCACGCCGTCGCAGCCGGTCTGCTGCATCATGGCCACGGCATCCTCGGCCGAATGGATGTCGCCGTTGCCCAGCACCGGCACATGGACTGCCTGCTTTACCCGGGCAATGATCTCCGGGTCGATGCCCGGGGTGTACATCTGCTCACGGGTGCGGGCGTGTACCGCAATGAGGGCCGCGCCCGCCTGCTCGCAGGCCTTTGCGCACTCCACGGCGGTCACATGGTCGGCGTCCCAGCCCTTGCGCATCTTGACCGTGACCGGGCGGCTGGTGTGGGCCACCACCTGCTCCACGATGCGGCCGCAGCGGTCCGGATCCAGCATCAGCTTGCTGCCCGCGCCGCCGGACACGATCTTGGGGGCCGGGCAGCCCATGTTGATGTCCACAAAGTCGAACTCATACTGTTCCATAGCGGCGGTGGCTTCGCCCATGATCTGGGGCACCTCGCCAAAGATCTGCACGCCATAGGGTGCCCCGTTGGGTTCTGCCTTCAGCAGGCTGACGGTCTTGTGGTCGCCGTACACCAGTGCCCGGCTGGACACCATTTCGCTGACCGTAAAGCCTGCGCCGTGCTGCGCCATCAGGCGGCGGCAGGGGGCGTCCGTAAAGCCCGCCATTGGTCCGAATACTGCCCGGTGGGGCAGAACGATGTTTCCGATTTTCAAAGGTTCCATTGGTGTTCCTCGATTGTTCTGAATGACCAGAGAGAAAACGATTTTGAACTGCCTCCGCTGCGCTCTGGCAATCACAGCGGAATTTTGTTTTTATAAGAGCAATTCCGGGCAGCCTGCGGGCTGCCCGGAATTGCATTTTCACAAAAAAGGCTGCAACCGTAAAATGCAGGTTTCACGCAAAGCCGTTTCTGTCTGCTTATACTCCGGCCATCTGTCCGGTGTTTTACATCTTCTCCGGCACAGTGATCTTGAACATGGTCAGCACATTGAAGATGACGTTCTTCACGCCGATGCACAGAGCCAGACGGGCCTGCTGCACGGCAGAGTCTGCGCCCTGGATACGGCAGCTGCCGTAGAAGCGGTGGAAGGCACTGGCCAGATCAATGACAAAGCGGTTGATGCGGCTGGGGTCGTACTTCTCGGCTGCCATGACGATCTCCTGCGGGAAGGCTGCCAGCATGCGGATCAGGTCCATCTCGCTGGGCTCGGTGAGCAGGGTAGCGTCCACCTGCTCGGCACCGGCAAACTGCACGCCCTCGCTCTCCATCTTCTTCAGGATGGAGCAGATGCGGGCATGGGCATACTGCACATAGTACACCGGGTTGTCGTTGTCGGTCTTGACGGCCTGATCCAGGTCGAAGTCGATGCCACTGCCGGCGTCGTGCATGTTGAACAGGAAGCGTGCACTGTCGATGGGCACCTCTTCCAGCAGGTCGGTCAGGGTGATGGCGTTGCCGGTACGCTTGGACATGCGCACGGGCTGGCCGTCGCGCATCAGGTTGACCATCTGCATCAGGACAACATCGAGGTCGTTGCCGTTCAGGCCGATGGCATCCATGGCACCCTTCATGCGGGCCACATGGCCGTGGTGGTCGGCACCCCACACGTCGATGGCCTTGGCAAAGCCGCGGGTGGCCAGCTTGTTGTAGTGGTAAGCGATATCGGCAGCGAAGTAGGTGGGGATGCCGTTGGCACGGACGAGCACCTCGTCCTTGGCTTCCTCTTCGGTGCCGTCCTCGGTCTTTTTCTTGTTCACGGTGCCGTACTTGGCAGCGTACTGTGCGCTGCGGTACATGATGGCACCGTCCTCGGCCTTGTAGCAGGCACCCAGTTCCAGCAGCTTGTCCACCACGGCCATCACCGCGCCGGACTCGTGCAGGGTGCTCTCATGGAACCACACATCATAGTCGATGCGGTACTTGCCCAGGTCGCGCTTGAGGGCGGCGATGTTCTTGGGCAGGGCGTAGGCAACGAGGGCGTCCTTCAGAGCTGCGAAAGCCTCGCTCTCGAAGAGGGTCTCCTCGTCCATGCCTTTGCAGGCGGCAACGTATTTGTCGCCGTTCAGCTCAGCGAACTCACCGGCCAGCACCTTGATGTCGCCGCCCTGATAGCACTCGGCGGGCAGGGGATAAGCCTCCTCGCCGCAGTACTTCTGCAGGTAGCGGACAGCGAGGCTCTTGCCGAACTTCTGGATCTGGTTGCCTGCGTCGTTGATATAAAACTCACGGGTCACGTCGCAGCCGGACCAGTCGAGGACAGCGGCCAGACAGTCACCCAGAGCGCCGCCGCGGGCGTTGCCCATGTGCATGGGGCCGGTGGGGTTGGCGGAAACGAATTCCACATTGTACTTGGCACCCTTGCCGTGATCGGTGCGGCCATACTCCTTGTTGGAGCAGGCACCCAGCACGACGCCGGCCCAGAAGGAGGGGGCGAGGAACAGGTTGATGAAGCCGGGACCGGCCACCTCGACCTTGGCGAAGACGCCGCCATCCAGTGCGGGCAGGTGGGCGATGAGGGCGTCGGCGATCATCTTCGGGGCCTTGCGCCAGGTGCGCGCGCCGGCCATGGCGATGTTGGAGGCGATGTCGCCGTTCTTGACGTCGGCGGGGATCTCTACGATGAAGGCGGGCAGCTCGGCCTCGGGCAGGGTGCCGTCGGCCATCGCAGCCCTGGCGGCGGCGGTCAGCAGGGCGCGGGCCTCGTCCAGCGCGGTCTGCCGGGGGTTGTAGTTCTGGTAGGTCTTTTCAAAGTCGGTCATTTCAAGTGTCCTTTCGTGTTTGAGTGCGAAGCCCGCTTGCCGCAGGAGCCGCAGGCAAAAAACAATGAGAAGTCAGTTGACGTGCTGTACCGTCATTTCCAGCGTGTTGCGGCTGACGATGCGGGCGTCGTCGGCGTCCAGCAGGTAGCTGAACGCCGCGCTGCCGCCCTTCTCGGTCAGCTTGCAGTCGATGCCGTCGCCGGTGACGCCCAGAGTGAGGGAGCCCACCTCCGTCTCGTAGTGGCAGAGGTTGCGGCGGTCCCGCTCGATGAGGAGCTGGCTGTTGGCCCGCCCGAACCGGAGCAGGGCCACCCGGCTGCCGTCCTCGGCGATCTTGATGGTGGTGGTGCAGCCCTCGAAGCCGATGGTCTGCGTCTCCTTATAAGAGATGTAGTAGCTTCCGTTCTTTTTGGTAAAGCTGCCCCGGGTCATCAGCTCGATGTGGTCGCGATCCTCCTCGCGGATGACGCCCTCATTGTCGAACTGGTCGATGGAGCTCTTGATGCGGATGATGTAGTTTTCCAGTGGTTTGCTCACAGTTTTGCGTCCTTATCAGTATTTATCAATGGCGATCTGGTCGATGAGCCCGCCCCTGTACTCCCCGAGGAAGAGGTCGGCAGTCTGGGCGAAGCTGTCCGGCACGTCGCTGACGTAGAAGTGGGCCTCGCCCTTTTCGTGATTTCCCTTCAGGCCGTGCTCGCTGAGCGTCCGCTCCAGATGGTGGGCGGCGGTCTGGGCCGGGTCCACGAGGGTGACGTTCCTGCCCATGTACCAGCCTATCATCTCTTTGATGAGAGGGTAGTGTGTGCAGCCGAGGATGAGGGTGTCCACCCCGGCCTCCCGCACCTCGGCCAGATACTGGGCGATGACCAGACGGGTCACCTGCTGCTTGTCGAGGGCGCTGTGGTCCACATAGCCGGCCTCCACGAGAGGCACGAAGAGGGGGCAGGGCCGGGCTGTGATCTCCACGCCGGGAACGAGCTTGCGCAGGACGGTCTCATAGCTGCGGGAGCGGATGGTGGCCGCCGTGCCGATGACGCCGATGCGGCGGTTCCGGGTGACAAAAGCGGCCTCCCGGGCCGCAGCGTCCACGACGCCCAGATAGGGGACGGGGAGCTTTGCAGCCTCGGCGGCGGGGTAGATGCTGGACACCGTGCCGCAGGCGGCCATGATGCACTTGACATCCTTCGAGAGCAGGAACGCGATGTCCTGCCGGGCATACTGCAAAATAGTCTCAGGGCTGCGGCTGCCGTAGGGGACGCGGCCGGTATCGCCGAAGTAGACGATATTCTCGTTGGGGAGGCGCTTGCGCAGTTCCCGCACGCCGGTCAGACCGCCAAGGCCGCTGTCGAATACGCCGATGGGACGGTTATCCATGCTGCTTTTCCGTCCTTTCCAGAGCCAGAGCGATGAGGCGGTCGATGAGGGCAGGCACGGGGATGCCCTCATGCTCCATCAGCTTGGGGTACATACTGATGGGGGTGAAGCCGG
>OGGV01001481.1_pt1 | contig 11086 bp, 9 predicted proteins | sample 1571301 | NCBI WGS metagenome assembly OGGV01 (sample SAMEA2582072, study PRJEB24529) | metagenome | biome: Human gut stool | place: China | collected 2011
AAAACAAAGTCAGTTAGCAAGTTAACATTTAAGGCGTGTGGATCTATGGGTTCGATATTACTTCGCACGAAATATGACCCAATTTATAGTGATGTGCGTCTTTTATATCCGATAATTTTAAATGTAATTAATATGAAAGTCGTTCTTCTCGCCGGAGGCTTCGGCTCCCGTATTTCTGAGGAGTCTCAGTTTAAACCAAAGCCAATGATTGAGATTGGTGGTATGCCAATCTTGTGGCACATTATGAAAGAGTATGCCTATTATGGTTATACCGAGTTTATCATTTGCGCCGGTTATAAACAGGAATATATTAAGGAGTGGTTCGCCAACTATTTCCTTCATAACTCTGATGTGACTTTCGACTATCGTGGTGGCAACAACGAAATGACCGTTCATCAAACTAATATGGAGCCTTGGAAAGTCACAGTCGTTGATACGGGCTACAACACTATGACTGGAGGTCGTATTAAGCGTATCCAGAGATATATAGAGAATGAGACTTTCTTGATGACATACGGCGATGGTGTTTGTGATGTAGAAATTGATAAATTGGTGGAGTTTCATAAGAGCCATGGCAAGCTTGCGACCCTTACGGCCGTCAAGATAGCACAAGATAAAGGAGTCTTAGATATTACTAAAGATCAAGCCGTAAGGGCTTTTCGGGAAAAGAACGCCTCTGATGGCGCTCCTATTAATGCCGGCTACATGGTGTTGGAACCCGAGGTTTTTGATATGCTGGAATCTGGTGACTTCAACTTATTCAAAGAGACCGCACTAGTCAAGTTGGCGCAAGAGGGTCAGTTGATGTCTTACATCCATACTGGTTTTTGGCAGTGCATGGATAATATACGTGAGAAATCTATGCTTGAAAAACTGCTTGCCGAGGATAAAGCTCCTTGGAAGCGTTGGGAGCGCTCTGTTCCGGAAATACCAGATTACGCAAAATAATAAGTTATCATACGAATGGGAAATATATTGGATTTTTATAAAGGCAAGAGGATTTTCCTTACAGGCCATACCGGCTTTAAGGGCTCTTGGATGTGTAGGATGCTCGCTAATGCCGGAGCGATCGTTACAGGATATTCACTGAAAGCCCCAACAGAACCATCGCTATTTCGAATTGCCAATATTGAAGATGACATACATTCCGTGATTGGCGATATACGAGATTATACCTCTCTAAAGAAGGCTTTTGATGAGTCTCAACCAGAAATTGTACTGCATCTTGCCGCTCAGCCCATTGTTAGAGATTCTTATAAAGATCCTGCCTATACCTACGAGACAAACGTGATGGGTACCGTGAATATTCTTGAGTGTGTTCGCAATAATTGTTGTGTGAAGTCTTTCTTGAATGTCACTACGGATAAAGTGTATTTGAATAGGGAGTGGAGTTGGGGCTATAGGGAGAATGAGGAATTGGATGGGTATGATCCTTATTCAAATTCCAAATCCTGTTCGGAGCTGGTGACTCATAGCTACAAGCGTTCTTTCTTCACAAATATTGATGGTCTGCCTATTATTCCTATTTCTACTGCTAGAGCGGGTAATGTGATAGGTGGTGGAGATTTCGCCAATGATAGAATAGTACCTGATTGTATCCGTGCGGCTGTAAAACATGAGGATATTGTTGTGCGTAATCCATACTCTACCCGTCCTTATCAACATGTTCTAGAACCTTTGTATGCTTACCTGCTGATAGCGATGAAGCAATATGAGGATATCGGTTTTGCGGATTATTATAATGTAGGTCCCGATGATGTGGATTGTTTTCAAACAGGCGCTCTTGTTGAGCTATTTGTGAACAAGTGGGGCGAAGGTATGAGGTGGGTGAACAAGTATGACGGTGGTCCTCACGAGGCTAATTTCTTGAAGCTTGATTGCTCTAAATTGAAAAAGACTTTTGGATGGAGCCCTCGATGGAATCTGGATGAGGCAATGGAAAAGATTGTTGAATGGAGTAAGGTTTGGCTAGCAGGTGGGGATGTTCGTGTTTGTATGGATAAACAGATAAATGAATTTTTAAACGTATAACGATAATATGAAGAACGTAATCGTCACAGGGGGCAATGGTTTTATAGGTAGTTCACTTATAAAGAAATTGATAGAAAAAGGTACTAGGGTTGTTGCTGTTGATATTACCTTTCATGGCAATCGTTTGCCTGATTCAAATCTTATTACGAGGATAGAATCAGGGGTGAATACATCTCTAGTCGAAAGACTGCCAGTAATTGAATATGACTCTTTCTATCATTTTGCGTGGAAAGGTGTAAATGGGGCTGATAAAGCAGATCCTACGGTTCAATTATCAAATATTCAGATGGCAGTAGATTGCGCTAATATTTGCAAGAGGCTAAATGTGAAAAAATTTCTTTGTGCGGGTACTGTAGCGGAGAATGTAGCATTTAGTTTGTCGCATCTGAAAAAAACGACTGGTGGAATGATGTATGGTGTGGCTAAGCATGCTTGCAGAATAATTTTGGAAGATTATTGCAAGAATATCGCTCAACAGTTTGTGTGGATGCAGTTCTCAAATATATACGGTGTAGGTAATAAAACGGGCAATTTGGTTAGTTATACGTTAGGTGAGTTGATGGCTGGTAAAGAAGCAGCATTTGGTCCTGCTTTACAACCATATGATTTTATTTATGTGGATGATCTTATAGAAGCTGTATATCGTCTAGGCTTTAAGGAAACTAATAAGCCATTCTATTATATAGGCTCTGGCAATCCTAAAGTCTTGAAAGATTATCTTATTCGTATAGGAGAACTAGTTGGTTGCGCAGATAAGGTAGGGATAGGAGTCCGTGAAGATGATGGTGTAAAGTATACAATGGATATGTTTGACAATAGTAACTTGGTTAGTACTATTGGAGAATATGCGTCTATAGACTTTGATAAAGGCATTAATAAAACTATTAATTGGCTTAAAAACTCTTTGATGTTATAGCGGAATTAGTCATGATACAGAAATTTGAATTCAAGGGACTTGATATGAAGGGGGCATATGAGATAACTCCCTTCTATGCCACAGACGAACGTGGTGGCTTTATAAAGGATTACAATATTGATGCATTTAAGCAAAATGGTATAGATCATGAACTTAAAGAGGTGTTCTATACCATTAGTAAAAAGGGTGTAATTCGTGCGATGCACTTCCAGCTTGTTAAACAGCAAGCCAAGCTTGTTCGTTGTATAAGTGGCCATGTGTATGACGTAATCATAGATCTTCGCCCTGATTCGCCAACATTTGGTAAATGGCAAGGTTTTGATCTGACCGGAGAGAATCAGAAGGCTCTATACATACCTCAGTATTTTGGCCACGGCTATTTGGTGCTGGAGGATTCTGTCGTTAGCTATAAATGTGGTGAGGTGTTTTATGGTGAAGGTGATGCCGGCATAATGTATAATGATCCGGATATGGCTATAGAGTGGCCTTTCGATAAGATTGGCGGTATTGAGAAATTGATCATTTCTGACAAGGATAAAAACTTGATGAGTTTGAAGGAATATATAGAAAAAGTACAATAGCTGATGGATAAGCGACTTTCTATTTATGTTAGTTCTCCTGATTCGTATTCTGATGTGCTTGCCGTATTTTTAAAAGGGTATCGGAGATATTGGAGTGATTGTCCCTATGAGTTTATTCTAACCACCAATACCAAATCGTATGAAGGTATTACTTGTATATGCAATAATAAGCAAAATGATACTTGGGTTGAGCGTACTATAGCGGCTTTGCCAGTTATAAAATCGAAGTATGTAATGTTGATGTGTGATGACATTATCTTGAGTGACAATGTTGACAATTCATTAATAGAGCGGTTACTTGACTATATGGATAGCCACGAGATAAGGTATTGTAATTTAGGCCCTACTCCTAAAGGATCTAAAATTAAATCTTTTCCTTTATTGCGTAGTGTCAATAAGCAAATCCCCTATGCTATCAATCTTCAATTTGGAATATTTCGAAAGGATCTTTTTGTTGAGCTGTTAGGCGATGGCTCTCTTAGTGCATGGGATATTGAAAACTCAATAAATGAACAAGCCGCTGTTGCTCCATCAGAGGATTATAAAGATGTGGTGGCAGTTTCAGAATATATCTTGCCATATATACATGGAGTATATAAAGGTAAATGGATTAGGCATGCTGTTGAAAATTTGAGTAGATTGAGCTTGTATATAGATTCTGGTAGAGGCATTGTTCCTCTCTCTCAACAGATAAAGATTGATATGACTAATTGGCTTCAGTGGAAAATATCACCTAAGCAACGGAGAGCGCTAAAAAATGTCTTAAGTAGAGTGGGTATGAAATTTGCAACGAAGAGATGAGCTGGTGTAATGTGGTTATGAAGAATGTTTATGTTTTTTAATTCTGTAAATCAGAGAGTTGTTTTTTTTATGAGGCAGATTAGGATCATGAGAATGAGAAAGATAGATTTGAGACGGTTCTTTACGTACAGACTCTGTAAAGAGTCAATCTTCAAGTGTTCCGGATACATCTTATATGTACATATAGAAATTTTTCTTATATAATACTTTTCCTGAAAGTCTATGTTATTTTCCGTATTACTTTCTTTATATCATAAAGAGAGCCCACTATTTTTACGTCAAAGTCTGACCAGTATCTTCACGCAAACGCTATTGCCTATAGAAGTTGTCTTGGTGGAAGATGGTCCTTTGACGGATGAGCTGTATGCGGTCATAAAAGAATTCACAAGCCAGCATCCTGAGTTAAAAGTGATTTCTTTGCCCACCAACCGAGGTCTCGGCAAGGCTCTTAACGAGGGGCTGAAGCATTGTTCGTATGACCTTGTGGCTCGTATGGACACGGATGATATCGCTAAGCCGGATCGTTTTGAGAAGCAATTGGCGATATTTTTGGAACATCCGGAAATTGATGTAGTGGGGGCTTGGATCGATGAGTTTGAAGGGGAGGTATCAAATGTACTTTCCATGCGGAAAGTGCCGGAGCAGCATGAAAATATCTTGAGGTTTGCCAAGGGAAGGTGTCCGGTGAACCATCCGGTGGTGATGTTTCGGAAGTCGGCCGTGCTAAAGGCTGGAGGATATAAGCATTTTCCTTTGTTCGAGGATTATTATCTGTGGGTACGGATGCTGATGAATGGTGCCCGGTTCTATAATATACAAGAGAGCCTGCTCTTTTTCCGCTTCTCGCCGGATATGTTTCGGCGGCGGGGAGGATGGCGGTATGCCGTAACGGAAGTGAGGTTGCAGACGCTGTTTTACAAGATGGGTTTTATCGGCTTTTTCTCCTTGCTAAAGAATGTCTGTATTCGCTTAGTGACCCGTCTTCTCCCTAATGGCTTGCGTTCGTTGCTCTATAAGAGGCTCATCCGGGGGTAAATAGCTTTTTGTCCTCATCCACAGTATCGCTCACGGAAGGTGTCTCAAATATCAAATAACATTTTATCAATAGTCATTTTTATGGCTGGCAGATTATTTTTCATCACATCAAACACTATAACAGCGTCTATATCGAAATAATGATGTGCTATAATGTCTCGCATTCCCATAACTCCTTCCATGTTCACGGACAATGTCGCTATCGCTATAAACCATTGGCAGTACTTGCTTGTTTAATAGCCATTATTACGTTAATAAAATAGAGAATATGAGAACAAATGATTCAAAAACATCCGTAGACTCTAAATTGGAGGAGATGGAGGAAAAGTATCCTGTAGAGCAAATCGCTGTTAAAAATGAGAAGAAAATAACGGCCAAGGATGTAAAGGAGGCTGTGAAAGAGATTAATCCCGATACGGACAGCTTGGGTAGCAGAGGGTAAAACGTATTTTAATTTGCTTAAAAGAATAATTATTAAGATTTATAGTATTATCTTTGTGGTTGCGGTTTGTAATAAACCGAAGTATAAAGATTGGTAAATCTAGCAAATTAAATAATAAAGATGTATAGAACAAGAACTTGTGGCGACTTGCGCCTTGCGGATGAAGGTCTGGTGGTTACACTGGCCGGTTGGGTGCAGAAAACCCGCAAAATGGGAGGAATGACATTTGTCGATATCCGCGACCGTTATGGTATTACTCAGTTGGTATTTAATCAGGAGGTTGATGCAGCTCTTTGCGAAAAGGCGAATAAACTGGGCCGTGAATTCGTGATTCAGGTTACGGGTACGGTTCGTGAGCGTTCCAGCAAGAATGCGCATATCCCGACAGGTGATATTGAGTTGATCGTTTCTGAATTAAATGTCCTGAACACTGCGCTTACCCCTCCGTTCACGATCGAGGAGGAGACAGATGGCGGTGATGACTTGCGTATGAAATATCGTTATCTGGACTTGCGTCGTGCTTGCGTTCGTAAGAATCTGGAACTTCGTCATAGAATGGCGTTCGAGGTTCGCCGCTATTTGGATGAGCAAGGTTTCTTGGAGGTAGAGACTCCGGTTCTTGTAAATTCTACCCCGGAGGGTGCCCGTGACTTCGTGGTTCCTTCCCGTATGAACCCGGGACAGTTCTACGCTTTGCCTCAGTCTCCACAGACCTTGAAGCAATTGTTGATGGTTTCCGGTTTCGACCGTTATTTCCAGATCGTAAAATGTTTCCGTGACGAGGATTTGCGTGCGGATCGCCAGCCGGAGTTCACGCAGATCGACTGTGAGATGAGCTTCGTGGAGCAAGAGGATGTCTTGAATATGTTCGAGGGCATGGCGAAACATTTGTTTAAGGTAATCCGTGGTGTCGAGTTCAAGGAGTCGTTTATGCGTATGACTTGGCAAGATGCTATGAAACAATATGGTAGCGATAAACCGGATTTGCGTTTCGGCATGAAATTCGTGGAACTGATGGATATCATGAAAGGTCACGGATTCTCTGTATTCGATAATGCGGCTTATGTGGGTGGTATCTGTGCCGAAGGTGCTGCGACTTATACCCGCAAGCAGCTGGATGCATTGACCGAATTTGTAAAGAAACCGCAGATTGGTGCGAAAGGAATGGTTTATGCCCGTGTGGAAGCCGACGGAACGGTGAAATCGAGTGTAGATAAATTCTATGCGCAGGAGGTGCTCCAGCAAATGAAAGAAGCATTCGGAGCTAAACCGGGTGATTTGATTCTGATTCTGTCTGGCGACGATGTAATGAAAACACGTAAACAACTTTGCGAGCTTCGTCTGGAAATGGGTGCTCAACTGGGATTGCGTGATAAGAATAAGTTTGTTTGCCTTTGGGTGATTGACTTCCCGATGTTCGAATGGAGCGAAGAGGAAGGACGCCTGATGGCTATGCATCATCCGTTTACTCATCCGAAAGAGGAAGATATTCCGATGTTGGACACTGACCCGGCAGCTGTACGTGCAGATGCATACGATATGGTAATCAACGGTGTGGAAGTTGGCGGCGGATCTATCCGTATCCACGATGCGAAATTGCAGGCGAAGATGTTCGAGATTCTTGGATTCACTCCGGAGAAGGCAGAGGCACAGTTTGGCTTCCTGATGAATGCCTTTAAGTATGGTGCGCCTCCTCACGGTGGTTTGGCATACGGACTCGACCGTTGGGTGTCTTTGTTTGCAGGATTGGATTCTATACGCGACTGTATTGCGTTCCCGAAAAATAATTCCGGACGTGATGTGATGCTGGACGCACCCTCTGCAATCGACCAGAGCCAGCTTGATGAACTGAATTTGATCGTAGATTTGAAAGAGGGCGAGTGAAAGAATCTGTACGCATATTCCGTTTTATAGTCATCGGTACAATGAACGCTTTGATTATGGCGTTGGTTGTATGGTTAATGATGAAAGAAATGTCATTTGACGGCGACTATATGGTGGCTAATATAACAGCGTATCTGATAGCTCAAATCCATAACTTTCTCTGGTGCAAATACTGGATATTCCCCGTAGAAAATAAAAAGAATAGTATCTGGAAACAGATACTGCTCTTTTGTTCTGCTTTTGCCGTGGCTTACACCGCACAGTTTTTATTTCTTATCTTATTGGTAGAAGGACTGGACGTGAATGAATATCTGGCTCAATTCTTGGGATTGTTTATTTATGGAGGAGCTAATTTCCTAGCCAACAAGAAAATAACTTTTCAATGAAATAGTTATTATATATAATATATAGAAAGGGCACAGAGTTTTAAATTTAGATTTTGACTCTGTGCCCTTCTTATTTCCTTACTGTAGCAGGGACATTTCTCACATAATAACTATAATAGGGACTGTCTGACAAGTCCCTCATTAATAATTTCACCCACGCTATAACTATCTGTAGCGTGGGTGATTTTCAATATTTAGAATTCGTTAGACAGTTCCTTTTTGGTGTTGTGATATTTATAAATATCCTCTCTTATGTCTTTGGGAGTGAACTTTATTGGAGAACTTCTGCATTGAACTTTAATCGAGGAAGCGTTTGGTAAGTCCTTCGTATTCGTCAATCCGGCGATCACGGAGGAAAGGCCACCAGCGGCGGACGTTTTCCGAGCGTTCCATATCTATTTCCACTACCATGTTTTCCGGATGATCGTTTCCGGCTTGTGCCAGGAATTCTCCTTGCGGTCCTGCTACGAAACTGTTTCCCCAAAATAGGATGCCGTTTGTCTGTCCGGAAGGATCGGGCTCGTGTCCTACACGGTTGACGGAGATAACAGGAAGACCATTGGCAACGGCATGGGCACGCTGCGAAATAATCCAGGCGTTGAGTTGGCGGGCTTTTTCGTCGTCCGTGTCACTGCTTTCCCAGCCGATGGCAGTAGGATAAATTAAAAGTTCCGCACCTTTCAGTGCCATCAGGCGGGCAGCTTCCGGATACCATTGATCCCAGCATACCAGTACGCCCAGCTTTCCTAAAGAGGTTTGAATAGGTTCAAAACCGATGTCTCCGGGAGTGAAATAGAATTTTTCGTAGTAAGCCGGATCATCGGGAATATGCATTTTCCGGTATTTACCCGCAATGCTTCCGTCGCGGTCGAACACAACAGCGGTGTTATGATATAGTCCGGGGGCACGTTTCTCAAAAAGAGAGGTGACAAGGACTGCTTTATTGGCGGCTGCCAACTCGGAATAAAAGCCTGTGGATGGTCCGGGAATGGGTTCAGCCAGATCAAACAGGTTGGTGTTTTCTGTCTGGCAGAAATAAAGTGAATTGTGTAGCTCTTGAAGCACAATCAGTTGCGCACCGTGAGCAGCGCAAGCCTCGATACTCTTTGCGAGGTTCATCAGGTTGACCCGAATATCTGCGGTATTGGATTGTTGGATGATTCCGACTTTTATCTTTTTCATGATGAATAATTACTTGGTTGATTCATTCGTTATTTTATAACTCCCAATGGGTATTGCATGGTGACACAATGCAGGGAACCGTGTTGCTTAATCAGGGCACGGCAGTCTATTCCGATTATCTGATGCCCTGGAAATGCTTGTTGTAACACATCTCTTGCTTTTTGGTCATTCGCTGGCTGATGGTATGTCGGGTAGAGAATAACTTCGTTCATAATCAGGAAGTTGGCGTAAGTTGCGGGCAGGCGTTCGCCGTCTTCTTCGATCTTGTCCGCCATCGGTAAGGCTAACAGGCGATAGGGTTCTCCTGCTAAGGTGCGGAATGTTTTCAGTTGTTCCTCCATTGCGAGTAATGCTTGGTAGTGTTCGTCTTCTTTGTCGTCGCATTTTACGTAAGCAATGGTGTCGGTAGAACAGAAACGTGCCAAAGTGTCGATGTGGCTGTCAGTGTCATCACCGGCAAGATAGCCGTGGTCTAACCAAAGAACCTTTTGAAGGTGGAAGGTTGATTTCAGGTATTCTTCTATCTCTACCTGGTTCAGTCGCCCGTTCCGTTGGGGAGAAAGCAGGCATTCGGAGGTAGTGAGCAGTGTGCCCATTCCGTCGCTTTCGATGGAGCCTCCTTCGAGGCGGTCTATATACTGGCCTTTCAAGGCTCCGGCTTCTACCGCTTGTTTGGTGATTTGATTATCCAGTTCGGAAGCAAATTTCAGTCCCCAGCCGTTGAATGTAAAGTCGAGCAGGGAAGGGGTGCCGGTGTCTATCATGGTGATGGCTCCGTGGTCGCGTGCCCATGTGTCATTGGTGGCACATTCCAGAAAGCGGACGTTATTCATGTTGACGGTAGCGGCTATCTGTTTTTTCACTTCTTCCGGTTCGGGGGTGACAATCAATAGTAACTCTCGCTTCGCTATTTCCCTGGCTATGTTTATAAAACACTCTTGCACTTCTGCCAGCATGTATGCCCAGTCTGTACCGGCGTGTGGCCATGTCAACTGTATACCACTCTGCGTATGCCATTCGGCGGGCAAATGAGGGGCTCTCATTTCTACCTGCACGGTCATGTTTTTGCCGAAATTCAACTGCAAATCTTTCTCCGAGCCACTTGGGCTGGGAAGTCCAACCATGATTCCCATTAGACTATTATCTATTTAGTTATTTATAAAATCAGTTTATTGTCTGCGTCAGTCGTCAGTGTGCCTGTTACGCATCATTACGCATTATTATGAATTCGCTTCTTGCTTTGGCTTCCGGTCAAAGAACGGATTCTTAGAAGATGCACTTACAGGGATGGCCATTACCATCTTGCAGTCTTTCAGCCAGTTCAGACGTTGTGCTGCCAGTCCGGCAGAGAACATTACACGTGTGTCTACACGCAAATCGGCGGCAGTAGCGCAGGCGGAACCTATAGCGATACCTACGTCTATGCTGTTCAATGCGCAGGGAACTCCTTCGGTACGTCCGGCGCAGGTGGTGAAGCCGCAATGACCGCAGTTTAAGCCTTGTGTCTGCTCGCGTGTTCCTATCAATACAACACATTCGGCACTTAAGATGTTGTCGGCATCACGAAGGAAAAATTTCATTCCGTGTTCTTCTACCATAGCTATCATAGTGTCCGATAGTTGTTTAATCTCTTCATCCGTGATTAGGGCCACTTCGATAATATCGATTCCTTTTCCTTTCGGAGCAGTACGCGCAGCCGTCATCATCTGGCGGGCTACTTGTAATACATGCTCATGACGGGCATCTCTTTCGTTCAGTATCATAACTTTTCTTGAATTAATTAGTGAGGCAAAGATAACGTTTTTCAAGAAAATAGTACCTTTGCCGG
>OGGV01001483.1_pt1 | contig 11078 bp, 4 predicted proteins | sample 1571301 | NCBI WGS metagenome assembly OGGV01 (sample SAMEA2582072, study PRJEB24529) | metagenome | biome: Human gut stool | place: China | collected 2011
GTGGTCGAGGTGGTTGGGGGTCACGTTGGTGACGACGGCGATGTTGGGGCTCTGGTGCATACTGATGAGTTGGAAGCTGGACAGCTCCACCACGGCCACGTCGTCGGGGCTCACCTCGGGCAGCATGGGCAGCAGGGCTGCACCGATGTTGCCGCCCAGATGCACCCTGCGGCCTGCGGCCTCGTAGAACTTGGAGATGAGGGTGGTGGTGGTGGTCTTGCCGTCAGAACCGGTCACGGCCACAATCTCGCAGGGGCAGAACTGGAAGAACAGCTCCACCTCGCTGGTGACCATGGTGCCGGCGGCCATAGCGTCCTGCAAAGGCTTCTCGAAATAGCCCACGAAGCCCGGGGTGCGCATGATGATGTCCTGCCCCTTGAAACCGTCGAGGTAATTCTCGCCGAGGCTCAGATCGATGCCCAGCTCCTTGATGGTGGCGGCGTAGTCGCCAAAATCTTCCACGCTCTTTTTCTGGTCGCAGAGGGTGACGTGCGCACCCAGCTCCACGAACTCCCTGATGAGCGTCTTATGGCTGACGCCCGCGCCGATAAAGGCAACCTTTTTGCCCTTGATGAGGTTTGCAAGCTCCTGCTGTTCCTTCTGCATAAAAAAGGACCTCCTCTATAAATGTACATTACCATAGCACCCCCGCCGCACACAGCCGCAGGAGAAAATGCATTGCCATCCCCCATTATAGACCATTTGTTTCCGATTGGCAACGGAAAAACACAAACCGTGGCTCAAAATGTCCACCCAAATCAACAAAATGTCGATTGTCTTTTCTGCCTGTTTCTGTTACACTTATAGCGATTTCGATTTTTGGCGCAGCATCAACAGCATTGCGCCGGCTCAACACCAGAATTTTCCTGCGCCTGTCCGGGTGCAGTTTTCCTATTTCTTATCACTTTCTGAGACAAACAGGGCCGCATCGGCCCGAAAGGATGCATTTCTTGAAACAGCTTCGCTTTGTCGCGGCCCTGCTGGCTGCGTTTTTTGTTCTGAGCCTGACCGCCTGCGGCTCCGGCTCCAACAGCTTTACCTGGTTCGTGGACTCCATCCCCGCGAACCTCGACCCGCAGGTGGCGTCCAGCGCCTCGGACATCATCGCCTGCGAGAACCTCTACAGCGGCCTCGTCCGCCGCGCACCGGACGGCGGCCTCGCGCCGGAATTGTGTGAGCGGTGGGAGGTGTCTGCCGACCGGCTCACCTATACATTCTATTTGAAGGACGGCCTGACCTATACCGCCTCGAAGGGAGATCCCACCGACTACGCCATCACCGCCGAGGACTTCGTCTTCGCGTTCCAGCGGATGTTCCTCCCCGGCACCAACTCCCCCTACGCCGTGGAGTTCTCTGCCCTCGAGAACAGCGCCGCCGTTCTGGCCGGCCAAAAGCCCGCCAGCGCGCTGGGCGTCACCGCTGCGGAACCGCTGAAGCTGGTGTTCCGACTCTCCTCGCCCGACGAGACGTTCCTCTCCAAGCTGACGCTGCCCGGCGCGATGCCTTGCGACGAAGCGTTTTTTGACAGCACCCGAGGCACCTACGGTCTGACCAGCGCTTCCACCCTTTCCAGCGGACACTTTTACCTTTATAACTGGACGTCCAGCGGCCTTTTCCTCCGCCGGGCGGCTTCGGGGAGCCAAATCGACAGCCTGCGCCTCGTGGAGAACACCACGAGCTCCGGCCAGTCCGCCGAAGAGCTCATCAACAACGAAAAATGCACCGCCGCCCTCGACGACAGCGGTACCCCCACCTCGCTGCAGAGCGTGTCCTACTCCGATACCACATGGGCGCTGCTCTTCAACTGCGACTCCATCTTTGCTTCCACTGAGCTTCGGCAGGCGCTGGGCAGTGCAGCCGCTTCGGCGGTGGAAGTCCCCGGCGGCGGGCTGTTCGCGGAGGCAAAGGGCCTCATCCCTGACGGCCTGACCGTGGACGGCATCGACTACCGGCAGACGGCGGGCGATGTCCGCCCGGCCTTCGGCGACCCCCGCGCACTTTACATCGCCGCCCGCGACGGCGGCGTCTCCCCCTCCGACTTTGGCCGCGTCTCCCTGCTGCTGCCCTCCGGCAGCGGCCTCAGTGACACCGCCGAGCTCATCAACAGCGCATGGCAGAAGGAATTTTCGCTCTTCTTCTCGGTGGAAGAGGTGGAGCCGGAGGAGTTCCAGAAGCGGCTCGAAAACGGCAGCTACACCATCGCCCTCGCCCCCGTGCAGGCCGAGGGTGGCAGTGTCTACACCGCGCTGGCCCAGTTCTCCCCCACCGGCGGCGGGCTGACCGGCTACAGCGACGCCCTTTACACCACCCAGCTCTCGGCCAGTGCCACAGCCACCGGCAGCACCCGCTGCTCTCTGCTGGCCGCCTGTGAGCGCCAGCTCCTCGAACAGGCTGTGGCCGTGCCGCTCTTCACCCAGCAGAAGCGACTGCTGGTGGCCAACGGCATCGAGGGCCTCGTCTTCGACCCCTTCGGCCCGGTGCTGGATGTGACGTATGCGACGAAAAGTTGACCGCCGCCTAAGCCTCTCCCTTTGGGAGCAACGGCGACGACCGCCGCCAGCGGCGGAAACAGGGAGGAGCTGTTGGGGCCGCGGCCAGCAGGATGCGAGCGACAGCGAAGCAGACGCTGGGAGCCGCAACCCGGGCAGTGGCACCGAAGATGACTGAGAGGGCAGCTAAAAACAAGCAAATTTTATCATTCGTGTGGTTTTGTCGCTTGCTTTTTGATGGGCAGCGCTCTATTATATCATTTGTACAAATATTTCCCTTCGAATTTTCACAAAATCACCAAATGTAGTTTATCGGACGGAGGTTGTTTATGAGACGACTGTGCAGCCCATCCCCGGGGATGAAACTGCAAAAAAATCACGACAAAGGAGGACGGACGCTTTGAACGAACACGAAAAACCGCAGATAGACTTCATGCACAAGCTTGCGCGCCAGATCGTGGAACGCCGCAACCTTGTGTTCCTGTTTGTCATTCTGGCTGCCATCTTCACGGTGTTCTCGGTGCGGTGGGTCAAGGTCGAGACCGACATGACCACCTACCTGCCCAAGACCTCGGAGACCCGCATGGGCCTTGACATCATGGACGAGCAGTTCACGACCTACGGCTCTGCCGATGTCATGGTGGCCAACATCACGCCCGCTGAGGCCGATGAGCTTTCCGACCGGCTCACCGAGCTCAAGGGCGTCCAGATGCTGGACTACGACGACACCACCGACCATTATAATAAGGACGCGGTGTCGGCCCTTTACTCCATCACCTTCGACTACCCCGAGGACGATGACCAGTGCCTCGAGGCCCTTGACCGGGTGAAGGAATACCTCGCCGACTACGACATCTACGTCTCCACCTCGCTGGGCAACACCCAGCAGGAGACCATTGATGCCGAGGTGCGGGTCATCATGGTGTACGTTGCCGTCATCATCGTCATCGTCCTGCTCCTGACGTCCCAGACCTACGCCGAGGTGCCTGTCCTCATCCTCACCTTCGTGGTGGGCATGATCCTGAACATGGGTACAAACTTCATGCTGGGCACCATCTCCTTCGTGTCCAACTCGGTCACGAACATCCTGCAGCTGGCGCTGTCGCTGGACTACGCCATCATCTTCTGCAACCACTTCAAGGAAGAACACCAGACCATGCCTCTGAAGGAGGCCGTCATCGAGTCCCTGAGCAAGAGCATCCCCGAGATCAGCTCCAGCTCCCTGACCACCGTCGGCGGCCTTGTGGCTATGCTGTTCATGCAGTTCCGCATCGGCTCCGATATGGCCGTCTGCCTCATCAAGTCCATCCTCTTTGCGATGCTCTCGGTGTTCGTGGTCATGCCCGGCCTGCTGATGCTCTTCGGACCCTACATGGATAAGACCAAGCACAGGAACTTCGTGCCGGAGATCCCCTTCGTGGGCCGCTTTGCATGGCGCACCCGCAAGGTCATCCCTGTCATCTTCCTGGTGGTCATCCTCATCGGTTACCACTTCTCGAACCTTTGTCCCTACGCCTACGGCTACGATGTCATCAAGGTGCCGAAGATGAACGAATCCCTCATCGCGGACCAGATGATCGAAGAGAACTTCACCAAGTCGAACCTCGTGGCACTCGTCTACCCCAAGAGCGACGATTACAGCATCGAGAAAAAGATGCTGGAGGAGCTGGAACGCTATGATGAAATAGACTCCACCAAGGGTCTGTCCAACATCGAGGCCCAGGACGGCTATATGCTGGAACACAAGCTCACCGCCCGCCAGTTCTCCGAGATGGCCGACCTTGACTACGAGGCCGCCCAGATGATCTACACCGCCTACGCCATCGAGAACGAGGAGTACGGCCAGATCATCGGCAACTTCGCTTCCTATAAAGTGCCGCTCGTGGATATGTTCCTCTACGTCTGCGACGAGGCCGACACCGGCATCGTCTCCCTCTCTCAGGAAGACCTGGACGACCTCCACGACGCCCGCGACCAGATGGAGAGCGCACTGGCCCAGCTGCAGGGCGACGACTACAACCGCGTCCTCATCTACCTGAGCCCCTCTCTGGAACCCGGCCAGACTACTTATGAGTTCACCGACACCATCCGCTCCATCGCCCGGAAGTATTACCCGGACGGCGAGCTCTACATGGCCGGTGACGCCACCAACGAGTACGATTTCCAGAAGTCCTTCGCCATCGATAATGTCGTCGTCAACGTCGTGTCCATCTTCATCGTCCTGCTGGTGCTGCTGTTCACCTTCCAGTCCGTCGGTATGCCCATCCTGCTCATCGTGGTCATTCAGGGCGCTATCTGGGTCAACTTCTCGTTCCCGTATTTCATGGGGACCAACCTCTACTTCATGGGCTACCTCATCGTCAGCTCCATCCAGATGGGCGCGAACATCGACTACGCGATCGTCATCGCTACCCGTTTCAACGAGCTGAAGGATAAGATGGAGCACAAGCAGGCCATGATAGAGACCATCAACTTCGCGTTCCCGACCATCCTGACTTCCGGCACCATCATGACCGTGTCCGGCATCCTCATCGGCCAGATGACTTCCGACGCCTGCATCGTGGGCATCGGCCAGTGCCTGGGCCGAGGCACCATCATCTCCATTATCCTCGTCCTCTTCGTTCTGCCCCAGATCCTGCTCATCGGCACCCGCATCGTGGACCGTACCTCCTTTGCCGTGCCGAAGCTGGTGGCCCGCAGCAGCGGCAATGGCCGTATGCGGGTCAACGGCATCGTGCAGGGCGAGATCCACGGCTCCGTGGCCGGTACGATGAACGCCATCGTGGACGGCGACGTCCAGCTGACCGTCATCTCGGGCAACGTCTCTCAGGAACTGGACGACAACGAAAAACAGGAGGTGCAGAATGAAGACCAGTAACCATCTGCTGCGCCGCCTGACGGCTGCGCTTCTGGCCGCTGTGCTGGCGCTGAGCATCGCACTGCCGGTGTTCGCGTCCGACGACGGCGATACCATTTACATCAACAGCGTCTCGGACCTGCTCTCGCTGGCCAGGAACTGTGCCTACGACCAGTGGTCGGTGGGAAAGACGGTTATTCTACAGAAAGACCTCTCCCTCGAGGGGATGCTGTGGGAGCCCATCCCGTCCTTCAGCGGACAGTTCAAGGGCAATGGCCACACCATCTCGGACCTGACCATTACGGGCCAGTATTCCCCGGCGGGCCTCTTCGTGGAGGAACAGGGCTCCATCGAGTCCCTGAGCGTCCGCGGTGTCGTGTCTGTCTCTGACTCTGCCGACACCACCACCGGCGGCATCGTAGGCATCAACCACGGCACCCTCATCAGCTGCCAGTTCACCGGCGTCGTCACCGGCGACAGCGAGGTGGGCGGCATCGTGGGCCGCAACGAGTCCGAAGGCACCATCGACCACAGCACGGCCCGCGCCATCGTCACCGGCAAATCTTCCACCGGCGGCATCGCAGGCTACAACCTCGGCGCCATCACCGGCTGCACCAATGTGGGCAGCATCAACACCGAATATCCGGAAGCCTCTCTCGACACCGACGGCTTCACCGCCAAGATGGTGGACTACATCAACAACAAGATGGCCGCCGCTGCTGACGACGCCACCAATTCCGTCACCAACGTCGCCACCGACACCGGCGGCATCGCAGGCCGCTCCTCCGGCATGATCCTGACCAGCGTCAACACCGGCACCATCGGCTACGAGCATGTTGGCTACAATGTGGGCGGCATCGTGGGCCGCACCGACGGCCTCGTATCCGGCTGTGTCAACCAGGGCTGTGTTCTGGGCCGCAAGGACGTGGGCGGCATCGCCGGTCAGGCGGAACCCTATCGCGAACTCGACCTCTCCAAGGACACCATCAAGCGTCTCCGTTCGGAGCTGGAGGTCCTGCGCGGCCTTGTCGATGACACCACCGGCGTCGTCGAGAACTCCACCACCAGCATCTCCAACTCCTTCAGCGCCATGACCAGCCAGATGGACACCGCCATTGCAGCGGCCCGTCAGCTGGACGACCAGGCCAGCGACTACGGCGACGAGGTGGCCGACGAGATCGACCGCGCCTCCACTCTGCTGGCCGATACCCTCACCAAACTCGAACCCGTCATGGACACCGGCGAAGATGCCATGACCAAGCTGACCGACGCCACCGGAAACCTCAAGTGGGCCATGCGCGAGATGGCCGCCGAGATGCTGATGGCATCCAGCGCCCTCAGCAAGACCAGCAAGGGTCTGGACAAGGTGAGCGACGCGGCCGAGGATGGCCGTGACGGGATGTCGGCTATCTCTGAGGGTATCAAACAGCTGTTGGAGTCTGTCGATACCGGCGATGACAGCGCTGCCTCGCAGGCGATCTCCACCATCCTGACCGGCTACGACTCCCTGTCCTCGGACAAGAAGTCCGACAAGAACCTCAAGACTGGCATTGAGCTGCTGAAGGTGGCCAACTCCGTGGCCAGCGTCTTCACGCTGGGCAGCGGCATGGCCCCGGCAATGAAGGCCGTCACCGCAGGCATGGGCCTGCTGCGCACGGCGTCCCTCCTGTCCAACGACAGTGACATTGCCCGTGCTACTTCCCAAATCGCAAGTGCCATCGGCACCATCTCTACCATTGCCACCCAGATGGGCGGCATCGTGGGCAGCGCTGCCAAGTCCGTCTCGGCCTCCGACCATCCCGAGCTGGCTGCGGCTCTGACCAAAGCCTCTGACGCTCTGGACGGCATGGGCGGCATCACCGACGGCATCATGGACAACATCAAGGACTGGGTCGGCAATAACGGCGGCGGCAGCATCAAGGATGGTCTCGATCAGCTGAGCGATGCTTCCGACAAGCTGAGCGACGCCATGGATGACCTGAGCGACTCCCTCGACCTGCTCAAGACCGACGCCGCCCTCACCAGTGCAACGCTGGCGCATACCTCCGTGGCTCTGGGCCAGATGCAGGACGGCCTCGGCGGCCTGACCGATATGATGGGCCAGACCCGCGACATCCTCCACTGGCTCAACCAGCAGGACCCCATCAAGGTGCCTCGTCCCTCGGCAGAGCTGACCAACACCAAGGACTCCCTCTTTGATGCTGTCAGCGCCATCAACGACAAGATGGACGACATCAACAGCACCATGCGCACCGCCAGCAACCAGCTGACCGACAAGATGCGCGCCGTGACCGCACAGGTCAGCGTCGTGTCCAACCTGATGCTGGATGCTGTGGAAGAGATCAGCGACCCGGGCAGCAAGACCATCTACGAGGATGAGTCGGAAGACCTCATCGCTTCCCAGTCCGACGGCAAGATCGAGAACAGCATCAACCGCGGCAGCATCGACGCTGATATGAACGTGGGCGGCATCGCCGGTACCATGGGCGTCGAGAACCTGCTGGACCCCGAGGAGGACAACAAGGACGAAGGCACCTCGCTGCTGCGCACCTCCTATACCGTCAGCGCCGTCCTCATCGGCAACGTCAACGAGGGCAGCATCACCGCCAAGAAGGATATGGTCGGCGGCATCGTCGGCCAGGAGGAGCTGGGCCTTGTGACGGCCTGCGAGTCCTACGGCGACATCACCGGCGTCAATCAGGTGGGCGGCATTGCCGGTGCGGCCAGCGCCAAGCTCCGCAGCAACTGGGCAAAATGCGCCCTCAGCGGTGACAAGTACATCGGCGGCATCGTCGGTCAGGGTACCGACAGCGACCTCACCGACGGCAGCCTCATCGCCATCAACAACCGTGCCATCGTCTCTGTGCTGGAAGGCCAGCAGTACGTGGGTGCTGTCTCCGGCGGACAGGACGGCGACTTCTATGGCAACCTCTTCGTCTCCGACGATCTGCAGGGCATCGACCGCCTGAGCCGCGTCGGTCAGGCAGAGCCGGTCACTTATGAGACCCTGCTGGCTCAGGAGAATGTGCCGGACTCCTTCCGCAAGTTGACCCTGACCTTCAAGGCCGACGGCCACATCATCAAGAAGATCAGCTTTGACTACGGTGCGTCCTTCACTCTGGCCGACTACCCCGAGATCCCCCAGAAGAATGGATACTACGCCGAGTGGAGCGCACCCGTCCTCGACCAGCTCCACACCGACACCGTGGTCAATGTGGAGTACACGCCCTACATCCCGTCTCTGAGCAGCAGCGTCACCCGCGAGAACGGACGCCCCGTCTTCTTCGTGGACGGCTTCTTCGGCGGTTCCAACGCCGTGCAGGTCACCCAGCAGGACATCACAGCCGATGTCCACGGTGTGACAGAGCAGTGGCTGCTGGAGTTCACCGATGACGGCAATGAGACCCACCAGATCCGTTATCTGACCCCCGGCAAGGCCAAGGGCAAGGTCTACGTCAAGCAGGCCGACGGCAGCTGGCATAAGGTGGAGACGGGCAGCTTCGGCAGCTACACCACCTTCACCACTACCGGCACCGAGGTCGAAGTGGCTTTCGTCCCCGCAAAGCTCCCCGTCTGGGCCTTCTGCGCCGGCGGCGCAGCCCTGCTGGTGCTGCTCCTGCTGCTGGCAAAGCGCATCAAGTCGAAGCGCGGCCCGAAGGGCGAAAAGCCCCGCAGGGAGAAGAAGGGCAAACAGCCCGAGACGGCAAACGCCCCCGCCGAGGAGCTGGATACCCCCATCTCTGAGACGGATATGCAGTAACCCTCTCAGTCACGCCGCAGGCGTGACAGCTCCCCCAGAGGGGGCAACAACGACGACCGCCGCCAGTGGCGGAAACAGGGAGGAGCTGTTGGGGCAGCGGCCAGCAGGATGCAAGCGACAGCGAAGCAGACGCTGGGTGCCGCAACCCGGCCTTGTCGAACGGAGTGAGACTGAGAGGTTGTACTAAGACGGGCCTGCCCTCTGCAGCGAGTCCTGCCCTGTAAACTTTCTGCACAGCGCTTGACTTTTGCGGGGAATCGCATATACTAAAGATGGGATTGTGAGAAGATTCCATTGGTTTCACTAAAAAAGAAAAGCCCCCAAGGAGTTGCCGCTCCCAGGGGGCTTTCCATTTAGTCGGGCTTACGGTCCTTGTCGAGTCTGTCAAGCCACTTGCAGATATAATGTGAAATTATATTTGCCACGGCAGACTCCAAGATTGTGAGAATATGGATCATTGGTTTCACCTCCCTTCCCAAGTAAGATGGGCGGGATGAACCGCAGAACCAGTATATCATAAACTTCGACAAAAAGATACAATAAATGCTAAGAGAAGAGTGCTTGTAAACTTTCTGCACAGCGCTTGACTTTTGCGGGGAATCGGGTATACTAAGGTCAGGAATGCCAAAGGTCAAGTTGACCATCCCAAGAAAGAGAAAACCCCCTCCCGGAGTGCCCGCTCCGAAAGGGGGTTCTCTTTTAGTTGGGCTTACGGTCATCGTCGTAACGGTCAAGCCATTTGCAAATGAAGTGCAACGGCGACGACCGCCGCCAGTGGCGGAAACAGGGAGGAGCTGTTGGGGCCGCGGCCAGCAGGATGCGAGCGGTAGCGAAGCAGACGCTGGGAGCCGCAACCCGGGCTCCTTATAAAAATTATGTCTATGTCTCCACCCCAAGATACAGAAAAAGACGCTGTGTTATCATATTTCCCAGAAAGAAGGAATCCCATGTCCCGCTGTGTTATCATTTCCGCCTGCCCGGTCAGCGCCTCGCTGGCGTCGGCCCTGCGGCCCGGCGACACCATCATTGCCTGCGACGCGGGCTACCGCAACTGTGCGCCGCTCCACTGCCGCCCCGACATCATCGTGGGCGATTTCGACACCGCGCCCTGCCCGGCGCAGGAGGGCGGCGACACCATCATCCTGCCCCACGTCAAGGACGACACCGACACCGAGTACGCGGCAAAGCTGGCCTCCGAAAAGGGCTTCGACGAGGCGCTGCTGCTGGGTGTACTGGGCGGCAGACGCCTCGAGCATACGCTGGCCAACCTCTGCACCGGCCTCGGCCTCGAACAGCGGGGCGTCCGCGCCACGCTTCTGGACGAGCGCAGCCGCATCACCTTCGTGATGCCCGGCGAGACCCGCCGCTACCCGAAAGACGGGTATTTCTACCTCTCGGTCTTCCCGATGGAGGGCAGGGCAGAGGGGGTCTCGGAGCGGGGCTCCTTCTACGAGCTGACCGATGCCGTCCTCACCGCAGGCTACCCCCTCGGCGTCAGCAACGAGTATGCCGAGGGCTCCGACTGCATCACCATCTCCACCCAAAAGGGCGCGCTGGTGGTGGTGGAGACGGTGCCGGACGGGCCGATTTTGAGCTGAACCGGAACATTCCGGGCGCAGACCGCCTATAATGGCGTATCAAGCGACGAAAGGTGGTCGGCTCTATGCAGGTGGTCGTTCTCAAAAGCCCCAAGTGCCTGAGAGGCTTGCTCCGGAGGCTGTTCGGCATCCGGAAAGAAACGCAGGACTGAAAGAAATGCAAAGCCGCTGCGCGGCGGTTTCTGTAAACTTTCTGTGCAACGCTTGACTTTTGCGGGGAATCGCATATTATAAAAGCATAAGAGATAAGAGTACTCATGGTGCTCGCCAAAGCAAAAGAAAACCCCCTCACGGAGTTGCCGCTCCGAAAGGGGGGTTCCTTATTTAGTGCTTACGGCCCGTAGACAATCCGTCAAGCCACTTGCAAAAAGAAA